>Ga0307510_10001725_pt1 | contig 24301 bp, 23 predicted proteins | sample 12_EM_MG_FD_207224 | JGI IMG/M metagenome (GOLD analysis project Ga0307510, IMG submission 207224) | Populus trichocarpa ectomycorrhiza microbial communities from riparian zone in the Pacific Northwest, United States - 12_EM | ecosystem: Host-associated > Plants > Roots > Unclassified | place... | reverse complement strand
CGCAGCACTACTCGCTGCTCGCGCGCAAGGTCGCCGAGCGCAGCGCCGAGACCGGCGAGCACTACATCACCCGCGACCGCGCCGAGTACGCGCACATGCTGCGTGCCGCGGCCGGCGGCGGCAGCGTGCTGGCGATGACGACCTTCCTCAAGTTCGCGCTGCTGGCGATTCCGCTGTCGGCGTTCTGGGGCGGCTTCTGGGCCGGCGCGAACTACGCGGCGAGCTTCGTGCTGGTGCAGCTGCTGCACTTCACGGTCGCGACCAAGCAGCCGGCGATGACCGCACCGGCGATGGCCGACAAGCTCACCGATGTCTCGGACGACGCCGCCGTCGACAGCTTCGTCGACGAGGTCGCGCACCTGATCCGTTCGCAGGCCGCCGGCATCTTCGGCAACCTCGCCGCGGTGACGCCGCTGGTGCTGCTCGCGCAATACGCGAGCTGGCTCGCGTTCGGCGCGCCGCTGATCGACCACCGCACCGCCGTGCACGTGCTGGAGTCGATCACGCTGCTCGGCCCCACCGCGCTGTTCGCCGCGTTCACCGGCGTGCTGCTGTTCGCGAGTTCGCTGATCGCCGGCTGGGTCGAGAACTGGTTCGTCTGGCACCGCATCGACAGCGCGATCACCTGGAACCCGCGCATCGTCGCGCGTCTCGGCCCGGCGCGGGCGCGCCGCTGGGGCGCGTACTGGCGCGCCAACATCTCCGGCTTTGCGGCCAACATCTCGCTCGGGATGATGCTGGGCGTGGTGCCGGTGGTGGCGCTGTTCTTCGGCCTGCCGATCGAGGTGCGGCACGTCACGCTCTCCACCGGCCAGCTGGCCGCGGCGCTCGGCACCGAAGGCATCGAGCTGCTGCGCCACGCGCCGTTCTGGTGGTGCGTGGCGGGCATCGCGGTCACCGCGGTGCTGAACCTGACGGTGAGTTTTTTGCTCGCGTTCCGCGTCGCGCTGCGCTCGCGCGGCATCCGCCTGGCCGACCGCAGCCGCATCTACCGGGCGATCCGCGCGCGGCTGCGGCAGCGGCCGTTGTCGTTCCTGTGGCCGCCGCGCGATGCGCCTTGATGCCGGCGACGCCTAGGATTCGTCGCGCCGCTCGCCCTTCTTGCGGCCGTGGAACATGGTCCACCAGACGATCAGGATCAGCAGCACCATCGCACCGAATGCTTCAAGAAAAAGAATCCACATGTTGAACGTCCTTCGGCGGCGATCCGGTGCTGCGCTGCAGGCGGCGATTCTAGGGTCGCTGCTCGCACTGCTGTCCGCGCTCCTGAGTTCGTGCAGCAGCCCGCCGCTGCTGCCGGAAGAAGCCCCGCCGGTCGACAAGCCCGCAGCCGCCGAGGCGCCCGCGCCACCGCTGGTCGAAGGCGTGCTGCAGCGCGGCCGTGCGCGCTGGGTGCCGGTGCGTTTCAACGAACTGCCCGGCTGGGACGCCGACCGCGCCGCCGAGTGGTGGCCGGCGCTGCTGCGCGGCTGCGAGCGCCCCGCGCCGGCGTGGGCCGCGCTGTGCGCACAGGCGCGCGTGGCCCCGCTGCCCGGCTTCAGCGACGACGCCACGCGCGTCTGGCTGCAGCAGCGCCTGCAGGCGTATCGCGTGGAGTCGACCGATGGCGCGACCGAAGGCCTGATGACAGGCTACTTCGAGCCGCTCGTCGACGCGGTGCGCACGCCGCGCGCCGACATGCGCATCGCGCTGTACGCGCCGCCCGCCGAACTCGCGAGCCGCAAGCCCTACCTCACACGCCAGCAACTCGACACGCTGCCCGCCTCGCAGGCCGCGCTGCGCGGCCGGCCCATCGCCTACATCGCCGACCCGCTCGATCTGCTGATCCTGCAGATCCAGGGCTCGGGGCGCCTCAACATCACCGAAGCCGACGGCAGCCGCAAGCTCGTGCGCCTTGCGTTCGCGGCGCACAACGAGCAGCCCTACAAGTCGGTCGGCCGCTGGCTCATCGACCAGGGCGAACTCACCGCGGCGCAGGCCTCGTGGCCTGGCATCAAGGCCTGGGCGCGCGCCAACCCGAAGCGCGTGAACGAGATGCTGTGGAGCAATCCGCGCGTCGTGTTCTTCCGCGAGGAGCCGCTGCCCGATCCGCAGCTCGGGCCCAAGGGCGGGCAAGGCGTGCCGCTGACGCCGGGGCGCTCGATCGCGGTCGACGTGCAGAGCATTCCGTACGGCACGCCGGTGTGGCTGGACAGCACCGAGCCGCTGTCGAGCACACCGCTGCGCCGCCTCGTGATGGCGCAGGACACCGGCAGCGCGATCGTCGGCGCGGTGCGCGCCGATTACTTCTGGGGCTGGGGCGCAGACGCCGAAGCGCAGGCCGGCCGCATGAAGCAGCCGCTGCGGCTGTGGGTGCTGTGGCCGCGCCCGTGACCGCACGATGCATCGTTCACCGCGCGAACGCTGCCTCGCCGCGTCACGCGGGAACCTTGGCGGCTTCCTTCATCGTCGACGCGATCACGCCGTAGACGCCGATCCAGGCCTCTTCGACCTCGTCGGTGAACGCCACGCCCAGGCCTTGCCGCAAGGTGGCCAGCAGCGCGACACCGACAGCGTCGTAGTGGGCGTCGCGCACGCCGTAGCCGGCGTGGCGCTGACCGAGCGCCTGCAGCGCCGGCATCAGCACCTCGGGCTGGCCGAGCTTGCTCACCGCGACGCCGATCATCTGCATCAGGCGCTCGCCCTGCACGATCATGTCGCCGCGGAACAGCGGCTTGACCGACGGGTCGAGCGCGAACAGGTTCGCATAGAAGAGCGCTGCGGCCTGCGGAGCGATGGGCTCCACCAGATCGAAGCTTTCCTTCACCAGTTGGATCGTGTGGTCATTCACGGCAAATCCTCCAGATGGTGCGTGGGGCGGAGTGGCCGCGAGTTCGATGCAAGCGCGATGCCGCCCCGGCGCGGTGCACATGGCGGGCTTTTTGCTCTGTCGACGAGGTGACCGCTTCCGCCACACCGTCCACCACCCCTTCGACTGCCACCGCCTCGGCCGATCCGCCCTGGCGCGCGCAGGAGTTGCTGCTGATGAGCGAGGTGATGCGCTTGGTCGGGCAGAGCCTCGCGCCCGAGGTCGTGCTGCGCGAAATGCTGCACCTGCTGTCGGAACTGCTGGGGCTGAACCGCGGCCGCATCGTGCTGGCCGACAGCGCCGACGCCGCGGACAGCGGCAGCGCGTCCGGTACGCGCACGATGCACACGCATGCGCACGCACCGGGCCCGTCGTCCATCCGCTATGCCTACGGGCTGACGAAGGCCGAGATGGCGCGCGGCCGCTACGACGCCGGCGAAGGCATCACGGGCGCGGTGCTGGCCACCGGCCAGCCCATGATCGTGCAGGACATCGACGCCGAGCCGCGCTTCCTGGCGCGCGCCGTCGAGCGCGCGCGGCTCCCGCAGGAAACCGTGGCCTTCATCGCGCTGCCGATCGAGGTCAACCGCCGCACCGTCGGCGTGCTGGGCGTGCACCGGATTCGCCGCCGCCACCGGCTGCTGGACGACGACGTCGCGGTGCTGAAGATCCTCGCCACGCTCGCCGGCCAGCTGCTGCAGCTGCGTTCGCTGGTCGAGGAGAAGACGCGCGCCCTCGAGGCCCGCAACGCGCTGCTGACGCGCGCGCTCGAATCGGCTGCGGCGCGCTACGGGATCATCGGCACCTCGCCGGCGCTGCTGCAGGCGCTGGGCGAACTCGAGCGCGTCTCGCAGGCCTCGGCCAGCGTGCTGCTGCTGGGCGATTCGGGCACCGGCAAGGAACTGTTCGCGCGCGCCGTGCACCTCGCGAGCAAGCGCCGCGACGCGCCCTTCATCAAGGTGAACTGCGCGGCCATCCCGGACACGCTGTTCGAGTCCGAACTCTTCGGCCACGAACGCGGCGCGTTCACCGGCGCCAACACCGCGCGCGCCGGCTGGTTCGAGCAGGCCGACCGCGGCACCATCTTCCTCGACGAGATCGGCGAGCTCCCGCTGCTGATGCAGACCAAGCTGCTGCGCACGCTGCAGGAAGGCACGATCGTGCGGCTGGGCGGCAAGCGCGAGATCCCGGTCAAACTGCGTCTGGTGGCGGCGACGAACCGCGAGCTCGCCGACGAGGTCGAGCGCGGCGCGTTCCGGCGCGATCTGTACTACCGCCTCAACGTGATCCCGATCCGCCTGCCATCGCTCGCCGAGCGGCGCGAAGACATCCGCGCGCTCGCGCTGCATTTCCTGAACCGCACCAACCAGGCGAACCAGCGCAACGTGTATCTCTCGCCGACCGCGCTCGACGCGCTCGAAGCGCATCCGTGGCCGGGCAACATCCGCGAGCTCGCGAACGTGATCGAGCGGCTGGTGCTGCTCACCGACGGCACGCTCGTCTCCAGGGACGACGTGGCGCGCTTCCTGCCGCAGGCCGCGGTCGAGCGCACGCGCGAGCCGCCGTTGCCAGTGGTCACCACAGACGCCGCACCGCTGGTGCGCGACTACCGCGCGCTGCATTCGCACAGCGCGCACGAACTGCACGAGGCGCTCGCGCGCCACGGCGGCAACCAGTCGCGCGCGGCGCAATCGCTCGGGCTCACGCCGCGCCAGTTCGGCTACCGGCTGCGCAAGCTGGGCTCGCCATAGCGCGCCGCAGCGCAACAAGCTTCGAACGGCTACCGCGCCAGGAAATCGCGCACCAGCGCGGTCGTGGCGCGCGGGTTCTCTTCCATGATCCAGTGGCCCGAATCGGGAACGATGCCCTGCGTGACGTTGTCGGCGGCGGCGCGCATCACCGCGGCCATCGTCGCGCCGAACGACTTCTCGCCGCCGAGCGCGAGCACCGGCATCTTGAGCCTCGCGCTCGCCAGCCACGCGCGGTTGTCGATCGCATCCTGGTCGAAGGCCGCGAACTGCGCGAAGCCCGAATGCATCGCGCCCGGCAGCGCATACAGCGCCGCGTAGTGCTGGCGCGCGCCTTCGCTGAAGCGCGCCGGCGTGGCCGAGAACTCGTTCCAGAAGCGGTCGAGGTAGATGCGCTCGCGGCCGGCGACGAGGCGCTCCATGTCGGGCCCGCCGAAGCGGAAGTGCCACAGCAGCGGGTTCTTCAGAATCTCTTCCCACGGCCCCACGCCCGGCACCGGCGCATCGATCAGCACCAGCCGGCGCACGCGATTCGGGAACTGCGCCGCGACCTGGAACGCCACCATGTTGCCAATGTCGTGCGCGACCACATCGGCCTGTTGCACGCCCAGCGCGTCCATCACGCCGCTCACGTCCAGCGCCTGCGTCTTCTTGTCGAAGCCGCCGGCCGGTTTGGCCGAGAGGCCCATGCCGCGCAGATCGGGCACGACGACGGTGTGGTCGCGCGCCAGCTCGGCCGCGAGCGGCACCCACATGTCGCCGGTCTCGCCATAGCCGTGCAGCAGCACGACCGCCGGCCCGGTGCCGCCGCTGCGCACATGGATGGTCGTGCCGTTGGTGGCGATCTCGCGCTGCGAGAAGCCCGCGGGGAAGTCGAAGCCCTCTGCCGAAGCGGCCGCGGGCACGACGAGCAGCGCCGCGAGCGCGCTGAACAGGAAAACAAGACGACGCATGGGAATCCTCCGAGTAGTTTGAACCGAGTGTCTCCGGCGCCTGCCTGTTCGGCTAGCCTAAAATCGACGCAATCTGCTTCAACCCGCGGTTTAAGATCGAGCATGGCCCATCTGCAGCACCTGGTCTCGTTCGTGCAGACCGCCGAGCACGGCAGCTTCTCGGCCGCGGCGCGCAGCCTCGGGCTCACGCCGGCCGGTGTCAGCAAGAACGTCGCGCGCCTCGAGGCGTCGCTGGGCGTTCGGCTCTTCCACCGCAGCACGCGGCGGCTCTCGCTCACCGAAGGCGGCGAGCGCTTTCTGCAGCAGGTGGGCGGGCCGCTGGCCACGCTGCAGGGTGCGATGGCCGGCGTGGGCGAACGCAACGAGGAGCCCGCGGGCCACCTGAAAGTGAGCATGGGCCAGGCCTTCGGGCGGCAGTTCATCGTGCCGCTGCTGGGCGAGTTCCTCGCGCGCTATCCGGCGGTGATGCCCGACTGGCATTTCGACAACCGCCAGGTCGACCTCGTCGGCGAAGGCTTCGACGCGGCCATCGGCGGCGGCTTCGAGCTGACGCCGGGCATGGTGGCGCGCGAGCTGGCGCGGGTCCATGTGGTCGCGGTCGCCTCGCCCGCCTACCTGCAGGGCCGGGCGCTGCCGCGCGAGCCGGCCGACCTGGCCACGGTCGACGCCATCATGCGGCGCTCGTCACCCACCGGCCGCGTGCGCCCCTGGACGCTGCGCACCCGCCGCAGCGCCGCCGAGCAGCCGGTGGCGTGCCGGCCGCGCATCGTCTTCAGCGACCCCGAGGCCATCGCCCACGCGGCGCTGCAGGGGCTGGGCGTGGCGATGCTGCCGATGCCGTTCGCGCTCGCGCACATCGCCAGCGGCGAGCTGGTGCGCCTGCTGCCGGGCTGGTACAGCGATGCCGGGCCCTTGTCGCTCTACTACCCGACGCGGCAGATGCTGCCGGCCAAGACGCGCGTCTTCGCCGACTTCGTCACCGAGCGCTTTCGCGCGGCGCGCTTCGCGCAGCTGGTCGACGCGCGCTGATCCGTCCGCTTGGTCGTTGAGCCGCTGCTGCGGCCCACGGAATGTCGCCACATTGTCGACATTGTGTTGGCGATGTCCGCCGCCGAATCCTGAGCGTGCATCGGAGCATCGCCCGCAAGCCCAGCACTGGCGCGGCTTGCGGCGATATCGACGAGTCGAGCGCCGATCTGGCACAGCCGTTGCGCATGCAGTGCATCCACCCCCGCCACCCTGGAGCACTGCCATGACCACTGACGCCGTCCTGATCTCTCCCGCCGAACTCACCACGCTGATGAACAGCGAGCCCGTCGTGCTGATCGACACCCGCGACGCCGACACCTATGCCGCCGGCCACATTCCCGGCGCGGTCAACCTGCGCGAGATCTTCACCTTCCTCGCGACCTCGTCGGCAGAAGGCCTGACGGAGCTGAAGGGCACGTTCGCGAAACACTTCGGCGCGGTCGGCCTCTCGGGCACCGAAACCGCGGTGTTCTACGAAGACGCGCTGAACAGCGGCTACGGCCAATCCTGCCGCGGCTACTACCTGTTGACCTGGCTGGGCTACCCCAAGGTCAAGGTGCTCAACGGCGGCTACTCGGCATGGAAGGCTGCCGGCCTGCCGGCCTCCACCGAGGCCTCGACACCCGTTGCCGCCACCTTCCCCGCCGACCTCGCGATGGCCGACGTGATGCTGACCAAGGACGACGTGTTCGCCGCGCTCGGCAGCGACACCGTGCTGCTCGACGTGCGCGACATCGACGAGTGGATCGCCGACAGCTCCTCGCCCTACGGCAAGGACTTCGCGCCGCGCAAGGGCCGCATCCCCGGCGCGAAGTGGCTGGAGTGGTACCGCTTCATGAAGCCCTCGGCGATGGGGCCGATGATCAAGTCGCCCGATGAAGTGAAGGCCGAGGCCGCGACCGCCGGCATCTCGACCGACGACACGATCTACCTCTACTGCTTCAAGGGCGCGCGCGCGTCCAACACCTTCCTCGCGCTCAAACAGGCCGGCTTCAGCGACGTCCGCATGTACTTCGGCTCGTGGAACGAGTGGTCGCGCGATCCCTCGATGCCGATCGAGACCGGCCTGCCGTTCGCAGAACCCAAGCCCAAGCTCGCCATGGCCGCCTGAACAACCACGCCACCGCACCCACGACCTGCACGGAGCAATCTTCCATGTCCGCGATTCTCGAAACGACCACCCCTCCCACCACCGTGAAGACGAGCCTGCGCCCGATCGACCGCGACGGCCTGCTGGCCTTCGCCGAGAAGGGCCGCAACAACCCGGCCTCGCGCGGCACCAACAAGGTCCACACCGTCGTCGACGGCCAGTACCGCACGCTGAGCTACGTGGGCCAGCATGCGCCGGTGGTCGTCGACGAGCCGCTGCACCTGTTCGGGCAGGACACCGCGCCGGCGCCCGGCGAGATCGTGCTGTCGGGGCTGGGCGGCTGCCTCGCGGTGGGCATCACCGCGGTCGCCACCTGGAAGCAGGTCACGCTGAGCAAGCTCGAGATCTTTCTCGAAGGCGACATCGGCAACCCGGCCGCGTGGGGCGCGGGCGGCGCGCTGAAGGCGCCGGGCGAGATGGGCTTCCAGGCGATCCGCGTGAAGGTCGAGATCGAGGGCGATGCGCCGCGCGCGGTGCTCGACGAGATCGTGAAACACGCGAACATGTACTCGCCGGTGGCCAACAGCATGCGCAACCCGATCCCTTTCGAGATCGCACTGGCCTGAGCCGAGGAGACCGCGCATGTCTGCCGTGCTCGAACCCCTTGCGATCGCGCCGACTGCGGCGCCGCACGCCGCAGCGATGCTGGCCGCGGTGCGCGAGATCGCCGACGGCGCGCTCGCCGAACTCGCCGAAGACATCGACCGCCGCGGGCTCTACCCCGAGGCCGTGCTGCGGCGGCTCGGCGAGGCGGGCGCCTTCCGCGCCCACCTCGGGCTCGATGGCGAGCCCGACTACGGCGCAGCCATCCAGGCCATCGGCGAGGTCTCGCGCGTCTGTGGCGCCACCGGCTTCATGATGTGGTGCCACGGCGTGTGCGGCCTCTACATGGAGGCCTCCGGCAACGCCGCGCTGATGGGCGACGCGCTGCTGGACCATGCGCGCGCACGCACGCTGGGCGCGACCGGCATGAGCAACCCGATGAAGACCTTCGCCGGCATCGAGACGCTGCTGCTGCGCGCGCGTGCGGTGGACGGCGGCGGCTACGTCGTCAACGGCACGCTGCCATGGGTCAGCAACCTCGGGCGCGATCACTACTTCGGCGCTGTCGCGGTGGTCGAGGACGCCGACCCGCCGCGCGAGATCATGTTCATGGTGCACTGTGACGCGCCCGGCGTGGAGCTGCGCAACTGCCCGTCGTTCTCGGCGATGGAAGGCACGAACACCTGGGCCGTGCGGCTGACCGATCACCCGATCGGCGCCGAGCGGCTCATCGCCGACCCGGTCCGCCCTTTCGTCGGCCGCATCCGCGCCGCCTTCATCCTGCTCCAGTGCGGCATGGGCCTGGGCGTGGCGCAGGGCGCGATCGATTCGATGTGGACGGTCGAGCGCCAGCTCGGCCATGTGAACGAATACCTCGACGACCGGCCCGATGAACTGCAGGCCGAGCTCGACGCGCTGACCGAGCGCACGCTGCGCCTCGCGCGCACGCCGTTCGCGAGCGGCAACGAGTTCCTGATCGACGTGCTCGACGCGCGCGCGCATGCCTCCGAGCTCGCGCTGCGCGCGGCCCAGTCTGCGCTGCTGCACCAGGGCGCGCGCGGCTACCTGATGAGTTCCGCGGTGCAGCGGCGCGTGCGCGAGTCGCACTTCGTCGCGATCGTCACGCCGGCGATCAAGCACCTGCGCAAGGAGATCGCACGGCTCAGCGCGCCGGTGATGCCAGCATGAGTGCCAGGGTGGTTGCCATCGGGGCGAACGCCAGCACGCCGCAAGCCGACCGAGGGTTGGATGCCGTGTGGCGCCAGTTCATCTGCAAGGCCTGCGGCTTGATCTACGACGAGGCGAAGGGCGACGCCGACAGCGGCATCGCGCCCGGCACGCGCTTCGACGACATCCCCGACGACTGGGCCTGCCCGCTGTGCGGCGTGACCAAGGCCGACTTCGAACCGCATGACGCGCAGCCGGTGCCGCGCCGCGCGGCCGCGTCCGCTGCACGGCCCGTGTCGACGCGACACGACGCCGGCCTCGTGATCGTCGGCGCCGGCCGCGCCGGCTGGCAGATGGCGCAGGCCGCGCGGGAGCTGGACGCCGACATCCCCATCACCATCGTCAGCGCCTGTGCCGGCGATGTGTACGACAAGCCCACGTTGTCGGTCGCCTGTGCGCGCGAGATCGCGCCCGAGACGCTGGTGCGCGAGAGCGCAGCCGCGGCCGCCGAACGACTGCAGGTGCGCCTGCTCGCCGGCACCGACGCGATCAGCATCGATGCCGGCTCGCGCCAGCTGCGCACGACGCGCGGCACGCTGCGCTATCGCCACCTGGTGCTGGCGCACGGCGCCGCGCCGCGCAGCGTCGCCACGCTGCCGCCCGAGCTGTGCTGGCGCATCAACGACCTCGCCGCCTACCAGCGGCTGCGCGCCGCGCTGGGCACGCGCCGCCGCCATGTGGTGGTCATCGGTGCGGGCCTGGTCGGCAGCGAACTCGCGAACGACCTCGCGCTGCAAGGTCACGGCGTCACGCTGCTCGATGTGCAGGCGCGCCCGCTCGCTGCGCAACTGCCCGCACTCGCATCGCAACGTCTGCTCGACGCGTGGCGCGCACTGCCGCTGCGCTTCGTCGGCAACGTGAACGTGGCCAGCGTGCAGCGCTGCGACGGCATGATCTGCATCACCACCGCCTGCGGCCAGACCTTCGAGGCCGATCAGGTGATCGCCGCGACCGGCCTGCACACGCCGGGCCGGCTGGCGCAGAGCGCGGGCCTTGCGATGGATGGCGGCGGCATCGCGGTCGATCCGACCACGCTGCGCAGCAGCGACCCGTTGATCCACGCGCTGGGCGATTGCGCCAGCATCGACGGTCGCGCGCAGCGCTTCATCGAGCCGATCGCGCGCCAGGCGCGTGCGATCGCGAGCGCCCTCTTCGGCGATGGCGGCGAGCGCTTCGTCGCCACCACTGCGGTGCCGCTGCGCGTGAAGACGAGCTCGCTGCCCTTCACGCTGCACGGCACACCGGAGGCGAGCGTGGGCTGGACCACCGAACTCGACTCGCCCGACACGCTGCGCATGACGCAGCACCGCGGCACCGAGCAGATCGCGCGCCTGGAAGCTCAGCGCGCTGCGATCACGCCGCGGCATCCGCGTCTCGCGGCCTGAGCCACGCGCGCGGCACCGCGCGTACAAAGCAAAGCACGAACGACCCGAAAGCGCGGGCGCACCATGCGCCCGCACCTTCTCATTCCGCTCAGTAGGTCTTGTACGGCAGGAACTTGCCCGACATCACGATGTTCACGCGGTCGCCCTTGGGATCGGCTTCGCGCTGCAGGTCCATCTTGAAGTCGATCGCGCTCATGATGCCGTCGCCGAACTCTTCGTGGATCAGCGCCTTGAAGGTCGTGCCGTACACGCTCACCAGTTCATAGAAGCGGTAGATCAGCGGATCGGTCGGCACGCTGGTGGGCAGCGAGCCCTTGTACGGCACTTCCTGCAGCCACTTCTCGGCCTCGGCGGGCAGCGCGAAGATCTTCGCGACGATCTTGGCCTGCTTCGCATCGAAGGTCATCTGGCCCATGCAGCCGGCGGTCACCCATTCCTTGCTGAGGCCGACCTTCTTCGCCACGTCTTCCCATTTGAGGCCCTTCTTCACCTTGGTCTCGATGATCATTTCGGTCACGTCGTTGCGGTTCACGTTGTTCTCCAGTGGTGGTGTCAGTTTGCGAGTGCGGGTTGTTCGTCCGCCACCAGCCCCGGTTCGACGACCGGGGGCACGGCGGGCGCCTTGCCATGCGACAAGTCTTTCGAGCGCGCCACCAGGAAGTCGACCAGGTGGTTGCGGATGCGGTAGTACTGCGGGTCGTGGTGCAGCGAGGCGCGCTGACGATCGCGACGCATCGTGTTGCGCACGACCTCGGCCACGCGCGCCTGCGGCCCGTTGCTCATCAGCAGGATCTTGTCGGCGAGCAGGATGGCCTCGTCCACATCGTGCGTGATCATGAACACGGTCTGGTGCGTCTGGGCGCAGATGCGCAGCAGTTCGTCCTGGATGGTGCCTCGCGTCAGCGCGTCCAGCGCACCGAAGGGTTCGTCGAGCAGCAGCATGCGGGGTTCGATCGCGAACGCGCGCGCGATGCCCACGCGCTGCTTCATGCCGCCCGACAGCGCCGACGGCTTCTTGTCGATCGCCCCCGCGAGGCCGACCATCGCCACGTATTTCTCGACCTGCGCATCGATCTGCGCGGCCGGCCAGGCCGGCCACTTGCTGCGCACCGCGAACGCGATGTTCCTGCGCACGCTCAGCCACGGCATCAACGCGTGACCCTGGAACACCACGCCGCGCTCCAGGCTCGGCCCGGCGACCTCGCGGTTGTCCATGAACACATGGCCGGCGCTCGCCTGCTCCAGCCCTGCGAGCACGTTCAGGATGGTCGTCTTGCCGCAGCCCGAGTGGCCGATGATGCAGACGAACTCGCCCTTGGCGATGCCGAAGTTGACGCTGTCGAACACCGGCTCGGGAGCGCCGGGGTAGGTCTTCGCGAGACCCTCGACGCGAAGAAAGGGCGCGTCGGCCGGCACGCGGTCAGTCGACATACGACACCGCCTTCTGCAGCTGCGCGAACAGCAGGTCCAGCACCATGCCGACCACACCGATCACCAGGATCGCGAAGATCACGCTGGTCAGCGACAGGTTGTTCCACTCGTTCCACACGAAGTAGCCGATGCCGGTGCCGCCGACCAGCATCTCGGCCGCCACGATCACCAGCCACGCGATGCCCATGCTGATGCGCATGCCGGTCACGATGGTGGGTGCAGCGGCGGGCAGGATGACCTCGAAGGCCTTGCGCAGCGGCGTCACCTCCAGCGTCTTCGCCACGTTCAGCCATTCGCGCCGCACGCCGGCCACGCCGAAGGCCGTGTTCAGCAGCATCGGCCAGACCGAGCAGATGAAGATCACGAAGATGCCGGAGATCGACGAGTCCTTGATCGTGTAGAGCGCCAGCGGCATCCACGCCAGCGGCGAGATCGGCTTGAGCACCTGGATGAACGGGTCGAGCGCGCGGTACATCAACGGGCTCATGCCGATCACGAAGCCGAGCGGGATCGCGATCAGCGCGGCGAGCCCGAAGCCCAGCCCGACGCGCATCAGCGAATGCGCGAGCTGGATGCCGATGCCCTTGTCGTTCGGCCCGTTGTCGTAGAACGGGTGCGCGAGGTTGCTCACGATGGCCTCGCGCATCTGCGTCAGCGTGGGAAAGCCGTTGTTCTGCTTCGCGCCGGCGGTCGGGTCCTTGCCGAGCAGCTTCTGGTATTCGATCTGCTCGGCCGTGAGACCCGATGCGGCCGCACCGCCCGCGGGCAGCGTGGCCACATGCCACACCGCGAGCAGCAGCACCAGGATCACGACCGACATGAGCGCGGCCCGTGCATTGAGGCGGGCGTTGGCATTGTTCATGCCGCTCACGCCATCTTGCTGATCGCGAAGCTCTTCGCGTAGGCCTCGGCATGGTCCGGATCGAACTCCTTGCCCATGACCTTGTACTTGCGGTAGGCGCCATCAGGCACCTTCTGGTCGAGCAGCTTCATCTGCTTCTTCGCGTCGGTCAGCAGGAAGACCTGCTCGGCGATCTGCTTGTAGTTGACCTCGCCCTTCACGTAGCCCCAGCGCTTCATCTGCGTCAGCATCCACACCGCCATGCTCTGCCACGGCACGGGATCGAAGTCGGTGCGGTCGGGCACGTTCTTCACGCCACCCAGGCCATCGGCGAACTTGCCCGAGAGCACCTGGTTGAGCACGACCTCGGGCTGGTTCAGGTAGGCGGGCGGCGCGATCACCTTGGCGATCAGCTCGCGATTCTTCGGGTCGCGCGCCATCGCGGCGGCCGTCAGCACCGAGCGGTACAGCGCCGCGAAGGTGTTGGGGTTCTGCTTGATGAACTCCTCGCTGACACCGAAGGCGCAGCACGGGTGACCGTCCCAGATGTCCTTCGACAAAATGTGGATGAAGCCGACCTCGTCGTACACCGCACGCTGGTTGAACGGGTCCGGCCCGAGGAAGCCATCGACATTGCCGGCACGCAGGTTGGCCACCATCTCGGGCGGCGGCACGACGCGCAGCTGCACATCGGTGTCGGGGTTGAGCCCGGCCTCGGCAAGGTAGTAGCGCAACAGAAAGTTGTGCATCGAATACTCGAACGGGATCGCGAACTTGAAGCCCTTCCAGTTCTTCGGGTCGCGGTTGTTCTTGTGCTTCATCGCCAGCGTGATCGCCTGGCCGTTGATGTTCTGCACCGTGGCCACGCGCATCGGCTGCGCGACCGAGCCCAGGCCCATCGAGATCGCGATCGGCATCGGCGACAGAAAGTGCGACGCGTCGTGCTCCTTGTTGAGCATCTTGTCGCGGATCAGCGCCCAGCCCGCCGTCTTGTTGAGCTGAACGTTGAGCCCCTGTTGTTTGTAGAAGCCCAGCGGGTCGGCCATGATCAGCGGCGTGGCGCAGGTGATCGCGATGAAGCCGAGCTTGAGGTCGCGCTTCTCGAGCGTGCCCTTGTCCTGCGCCATCGCTTCGAGCGCACCCATCGGCAGCAGCGAAGCGATCGCGGCGCGCGCGGTCGTCGCGCCCACGGCCTGCAGGAAGCGCCGCCGCACATGCTCGTTGGGCAGCAGCGCCTTGACCAACGTGGCTTCGATGAAGTCGCGCGAGTAGTGCTCCTCGGAGACCGGCGCCGCGGCATGCTGGTCGGGCGCGTGGTCGGCGCCGCAGCTGCACTTGAGCATCAGCGGGCGATCGGCGTTGTAGGGGTCGAAGGTGTTGCTGTCTTGGGGCGTCGGGCGGGTCATCGAAAGGCTCCTTGCACTGGGGTGAAGACTAGGGAATCTCTGGGGTGGTCGGCATCACGACGGTTGTCTTTGTCGTGTAGTTCCAGCCCTACAAATCACTTGGCGAGGGTGGAGCGGCAGCGTCTCCAGGGAAGGCAGCTGTCGGTGGTTGTCGCGGTGGGCGTTGCCCGGCGGGGGCGATTTGGGTGGCGACGAGCAGCGCAGGGTCGGGGTCGGCGCGCGCCAGCGCGCTTCGTCAACTGACTCGTCGCCGCTGTCTGAGCGCAATGAGCGCAGCGAATGGAGCGAGTTCGGCGACGCGACCCCGGCCCGAGCAGCGCAGTGCAGTCGACGCGCAGCGGCGACCGCCACCGAATGAGCCCCCGACGGGCAGCGCCCGCCGCGACGCGCAAAGGCCACCGCAAGGAACTCGCCCCCCAACGCGACGACTTCCATGCCAAGGTCAGATCGGCGCCAAATCAGCCCGCACCGCATACAGCGCAAGCTCCACATCGTTGCGCGCCCCCGTCTTCTCGAGAATGCGCGCGCGGTAGGTGCTGACGGTGTTGCTCGACAGCGCCAGCTGGTCGGCGATCTCGCCCACCGAGTTGCCGCTGGCGAGCAGGCGAAACACCTGGTACTCGCGGTGCGACAGCCGCTCGTGCAGCGGCAGCTCGGCCTCGGGCCCGTGCGCGCGGCCGGCGCTGATGGTGTTGGCGAGTTGTTCGGCGACCGTGGGCGTGATGAACAGGCCGCCCGCTGCGACCTTGCGGATCGCGCCGGTCATGGTCTCGGAGTCGGCGCTCTTGTTGAGGTAGCCGGCCGCGCCCAGCTTCAGGCTGCGCACCGCGTACTGCTTGTCGGGGTAGGTGCTGAGCATCAGCACCGGCAGCCGCGGGAACTCGCTGCGGATCTGGCGCAGCACATCGAGGCCGTCGCGGTGCGGCATCGCGATGTCCATCAGCACGACGTTGAGCCGCGCGTCGGACGCCGCGTCGCCGTTGGCCTCGCGCACCAGCGCCAGCGCCTGCGGGCCGTTCTCGGCTTCGGCGGCGAGCACGATGTCGGTCGCGTCGGCCAGCATCTGGCGGATGCCCTGGCGCACGATCTGGTGGTCGTCGCAGATCAACACGCGGATCATGGTGCCCCTCGTCGAACGGGTACGTTCGCCGATCCCCCGAGGGGATCCGGGCCGGCTTGGGGCGGCCCGGCGCTCGGCCCGCTCGCCTCCCGAGGCAGCGGCATCGTCAGGCGCACCCAGGTGCCGCTGCCCGGCGTGCTCTCGATCGCCAGCGTGCCGCCGAAATGGCCGGCGCGTTCGCGCATGCCCATCACGCCGTAGCTTTGCGGGTGGTTCAGCGCGGATTCATCGGCGCCGATGCCGTCGTCGCGCACGGTGATGTGCAGCACCGGCTCGGGCGGCGCGTCCACGTACAGGCGGATGCTCACGGCCTTGGCCTGCGCGTGCCGCGCCACGTTGCTCAGCATCTCCTGGAAGATGCGGAACACCGCGATGCCCCAGCGCTCGCCCTGCACGCCGCTGGGCGCGCGCACATCGGCATGCACGTGCACCTGCACGTCGTGCGCGAGCTCGGTGGTCTCGATGAACTCCTGCGCCTGCCATTCGAGCGCGGCCCAGATGCCCTGGTGGTCGAGGATGCTGGGCCGCAGGTCGGTGATGATGCGGCCGACGTTGTCGACCGCCGTCGCGATCTGGCGGCCCATGCCCTGGCACTTGTGCAGCAGCAGCGGACGATCGTCGACGCGCTTGCCGAGCCATTCCACGTCCATCTTCAGCGCGACCAGCAGCGAGCCGAGCTCGTCGTGGATGTCGCGCGCGATGCGGGTGCGCTCATCTTCGCGCACCGTCTCGAGGTAGGCCGAGAGATCGCGCAGCTGACCCAGCGCGGTCGAGAGTTCTGCGGTGCGCGCCGCCACGCGCTGCTCGAGTTCGGCGCGCGCCTGGTGCAGCAGTTCCTCGGCCTGGCGGCGCTCGGTGATGTCGACGAAGGTGACGACCGCGCCCTGCACCACGCCGCCGTCGAGGATGGGATATGACGAGTACTCGGCGCTGAAGCGCGAGCCGTCGGCACGCCACAGCACCTCGCGGTCGATGCGGCAGGGCAGGCCTTGGCGGAAGGCGTTGAAGATCGGGCAGTCGGCCTCGGGGTAGTGGCTGCCGTCGCCGTGGGTGTGGTGGATCAGGTCGTGCATGTTGCGACCCAACACCTGATCGGTGCGCCAGCCCAGCGTCTGCGCGCCGGCGCGGTTGATGAAGGTGCAGCGGCCGTCAGTGTCGATGCCGAAGATGCCCTCGCCGGTCGATTCGAGCAGCAGCTGCAGCCGCTGCGTCCACGCGCTCGCCGCCTCCAGGGCAGTGCCGGGAGGCGTGAACGCGGAGGCAGGGTCGGGCGGCATGGGAGGCGACTCGCAATCGCCATGCCACCGGAGCGCTCAGCCTGCGTTTCGACTACTTCCTGGAATCGCCGTGAGCCGGCTTTCTGTGCTGATGGCGCACGACAACGATTCGAATCCCTGCCTCGACGCTGCGGTACACGATGGACTAGGGAAAGACGCGCAGCGGATGGACGCGGCGGCCTCTCGTGGTCGGCGTACCGAAGCCGGGATGCTCCACCAAGAGATTTGCCACGCGTTCGAACTCGTCCAGAAATCGCCGCGCCAACAGCAAGCCCGCCTGCTGCGCATCGAAGTCCAGCGCGTCGGCAATGTCTTGCTCGGCCGCTGGATGAAGCGAGTAGGTCACCGGGTCAGCCTGGCTCTGAGGCGGTCCATCGCGTCCTGCCCGGCGACTTCGGCCACGGCACCCGACGCCAGCGAGGCCTCTCTCCGATCCGCCTCCGCTTCCCAGGCCTGCTGGACCTCGGGGTCGACATCGAGGCTGGCGATCAGGCGCTCCAGCAAGTGCGAACGGTCCGCGGGGGCGAGCTTCAGGGCTTCGGCTTCCAGGAGTTCGAGAGGGGTGGTCATGGTGATCTCCGGCGCGATGGCGCTGAACAGCCCGTAGCTTGCCACAGCCGAGCCTGCAGCCCGCCACAGCGGGTGCGTCATCGCGCGCCGCGCAGCTCTTTCACGCCCTTGCCGAGCTTGCGCCGCAGCAGGCTGCGCAGCGTCACGCCGTCGGCATAGCCGATCTGCGTCGCGATGCGGTCGACGCTGTCGTGGCCGGTCTGCAGCAGATGCACCGCGCGCTCGACGCGCAGGTCCTGAAAGTACGACAGCGGCGACTTGCCGAGCACGCCGCGCAGCCTGCGCGCGAGCGTGCGCTCGCTCGCGCCGACTGCGCGCGCTGCATCGGCGAGCGAGAAGCCCTTGGCCAGCCGGTGCCGCGCCCAGCGCTCGAAGCGTTCGACGACGGGATCGGCGTGCGCGAGGTGATCCGGAATCACGAACGCGGCCTGCGAGCCGCGCGCCTCCACCAGCAGATAGCGCGCGGCGAGCGCCGCGAGTTCGGGGCTGCGGGCGCGCACCACGCTCAGCGCCAGATCGAGGTGCGCCATGGCCGCGCCGGCGGTCGTGAAGCCGGCCGAGTTCACCAGCATGTGCGACTCGTCGAGCGCGATCTTCGGATAGCGCTGGCGGAACATCGGCGCGAGCCACCACGAGGTGGTCGCGCGCTGGCCATCGAGCAGCGCGCTCTCGGCGAGCACGAAGGTGCCGGTGCAGGCCGCGCCCAGCGTCGCGCCGGCACCGGCCCAGCGCTGCAGCACCGCGCCGGCGTCGGCCACATCGGGACGCGCGAGTCGCGCGGCGAGGGCCTCGGGCATCTTCGCGCCGAGCGCGGGCACGAGCACCGCATCGGGCCGCGCCACGCTGTCGGCGGAATGCACCGGCACGGTCAATCCTTGCGCGGTGTGCACGCGGCGGCGCACGCCGACGAGCGTGAGCTCGATCGGCGCGACCGGCGTCTTCAACGTGGGCGCGAGTTCGTTCGCCGTGACCAGCGTGTCGGTCAGCGCGGCCAGGCCGAGGTCGAACACGCCGTCGAGCACGAGCACATGAAGTCGCATGGCGGGAATGATAGCAATATTGTCATTCTTGCCACTGTCTTCTCTCGTCGATGCGGTCCAGACTGCGCACCTCTCTCACCGTACAACGAAAGGAACACACCATGGTCAAGCTCGCATTGCTCGCCCGCCTCGAAGCCAAGCCCGGCAAGGAGGCGGCCGTTCAGGACTTTCTCGCCGGCGCGCTGCCGCTGGCCAACGCCGAATCGAAAACCGTCTGCTGGTTCGCGCTGAAGATGGGGCCGTCGACCTTCGGCGTGTTCGACGCGTTCGCCGACGACGCCGGCCGCGACGCGCACCTCAGCGGCCCGATCGCCGCCGCGCTGATGGCGAATGCGGACGCGCTGCTCTCCCAACCGCCGGTGATCGAGAAGGTCGAGCTGCTCGCGGTGAAGATGCCGGGGTGATGTCAGGCCGATGCCGACACTGCGTCGGCCCGGCCCGTACACTTTCTCCCCATCGTCACGCCGGCCGCGACCGGCTCTTCAGGGGAAGCGTTCGATGAAGTGTGTACTGGTCGGTTCCCGATTCTTCGGTGCCTCGGTGCTGGAGGCCTTGCGCAAGGAAGACGGCGTCGAGTTCATCGGCGTCGTCGCACCCGCCGCCGACGATCGCCTCGCGCTCGCGGCCAAGGCGGCCGGCCTGCCGCTGCACGTGCTGGCCAACCCCAAGGTCGTGCCCGGCGAGGCCATCCCCGACGGCGCCGACCTGATCCTGGCCGCGCACACGCATGCGCGCGTCAGCCCCGAGGCGCTGGCCCGCGCGCGTCTGGGCGGCGTGGGTTATCACCCGTCGCTGCTGCCGCGGCACCGCGGGATCGCGGCGGTGGAGTGGACGATCCTCGAAGGCGACGCGATCGCCGGCGGCTCGGTCTATCACCTGGCCGATGGCTGGGACGCCGGCGCGATCGCCGCGCAGGACTGGTGCTTCGTCGAGAAGGGCGAGAACGCGCGCACGCTGTGGGAACGCGCGCTCGCGCCGATGGGCTTGAAGCTGCTCGCGCAAGTGGTGCGCCAGGCGCGCGAAGACGGCCACCTCATTGCGAACACTCAGGACCTGCGCTTTGCGACCAAGGCGCCGCTGATCCGCCGCGCGGTCGTCGTCACCGAGGACCAGCCGGCGACGACCACCGCGCTGATCGTCACCGTGATGGGCCCGGACCGGCCCGGTATCGTGAGCCTGATCTCCGACCGCGCGCAGCGCTGGGGCGCGAACTGGGCCGCGAGCCGCTTGTCGCGCCTGGCCGGCGAGTTTGCGGGCATGGTGCACTTCGAGGTGCCGCGCGAGAACGCCGATGCGTTCGCCGCGGCGCTGCATGCGCTGGAGTCGTCGTCCGGCCTGCGCTTCGTGATCGCCAAGAGCGATGGCACGCAGGCACCGGCCGGGCTGCGCGGCGTGGCGCTCGAACTCGTCGGCGAAGACCGCCTGGGCATCGTCAGCAACCTGACGCGCATCCTCGCCGAGAGCGGCATCAGCATCGAGCACATCCACACCGAAGTGGCGGGCGCGAAGCCGCCGGCCAAGCAGACCTTCAAGATCGTCGCGCACCTGCTGGTGCCGAACGCGCTGACATCCGACGCGCTCGAACAAAAGCTCGGCGCGCTGGCCAACGAGATGATGGTCGACATCGCGCTGGACGCGCGGCCGACGCGCGCGCCGGCCTGATCGGGCGATCGAGCCTGCGCCGCTAGCGGAACAGGTCGCGCAGCATCATCGCCACCGCCACGGTCATCAGCGCGACCGAGCCCCAGCCGAGCGCGCGCGTCTTGCGCCGCACCGGCAGCGCGCCCATCACCTCGGGCTTGCCGGCCAGCAGCATCATCGCGGCCATGATGGGGACCGCGACGACGCCGTTGATCACCGCGCTCCAGTAGAGCGCCTTCATCAGGTCGATGGGCGTGAAGTCGAGCGCGGTGCCGACGATGGTGGCCACGCCGATGATCGCGTAGAAGCCCTTGGCCTGGCGCCAGTGGTGCTCGAGGCCGTCGACCCAGCCGAAGGCCTCGGCCACCGCGTATGCGGCCGACGACGCAAGCACCGGCACCGCGAGCAGGCCGGTCGCGATGATGCCGAACGAGAACAGCATGAACGCGAACTCGCCGGCCAGCGGCCGCAGCGCCTGCGCGGCCTGCGCGGCGCTCTGCACATCGGTGATGCCGCCGGCATGGAGCACCACCGCGCCCATCAGCATCACGAAGAACGCGATGCCGTTGGAGAACACCATGCCGATGACCGTGTCCAGCCGCATGCGGCGCTTCGCGCGGTTGAGCACGCCGCGGCTCTCGTTGCCGGCGGTCTGGCCGCGCTGGCGCATCTCCTCGACCTCTTGCGAGGCCTGCCAGAAGAAGAGGTAGGGCGAGATCGTGGTGCCGAGGATCGCGACGATCATCATCCAGAACGCCGGATCGGCCGAGAAATGCGGCACGACCAGATCGTGCAGCACATGCGCCCACGGCACGTTCACGGTGAAGGCCGCGCCCACATACACGAAGAGCGTCAGCGTGAGCCACTTCAGGATGGGCGCGAGCCGCCGGTACGGCACGAACACCTGCAGCAGCAGCGTGACGACGCCGAACACCACTGCATGGAAATGCGCACCGCCGCCGACCACCAGCTGCAGCGCTTCGCCCATCGCGGCAATGTCGGCCGCGATGTTGATGGTGTTGGCCACCAGCAGCAGCGCGACGATGGCGAACAGGAACCACCTCGGCGCATGCACCCGCAGGTTGGCCGCGATGCCGCGCCCCGACTGCCGCCCGATGCGCGCGCTGACCATCTGGATCGCGATCATGAACGGGATGGTGAGGAACACCGTCCACAGCACGCCAGTGCCGAACTGCGCGCCGGCCTGCGTGTAGGTCGCGATGCCCGACGGATCGTCGTCCGCCGCGCCCGTCACGACGCCCGGCCCCACGTGGCGCAGGAAGGACGGGATGCGGTGCTTGCGGGGAGGGGTCGGCATGGGTGGATGATCCCACGCGGATTGCGCCAGCCGTGGCCGGCACCGCGGTCCTCCGGGCGTTGCCCTCACACGCTCTGTAAACTGGCGCATGGCCTTCAACCCCGAAGTCTTCCGCTGGGCAAGAGAAAGCGCCGGCCTTGCGCTGGACGATGCAGCGCGTGCCATGGCAATCGCCCCTGCGTCGTTGGCTGCGATCGAGCATGGGGAGAGGGAGCCTTCGAGAGCGATGCTGTCGAAGATGACGAAGCTGTACCGCCGCTCTTTGCTCACCTTCTACCTGCCGGCACCGCCACGCAAGGGTGATCGTGGCGAAGACTTCCGAACCGTCGTCGCGGATCGAACGATCAACGCGGAGGCAGATGTCGACGCACTCGTGCGTGACCTTCGGGCGCGTCAAAGCCTCGTGCGAACGGTTCTCGAGGACGACGACGACGTGCGACCGCTCGAGTTTGTCGGTTCGGCCACCATGAAGGACGGCGTGTCGGCGCTGGTCAGATCCATCGAACAGATGCTCGGACTCACCCGCGAACAGTACCGCGCACAAAAGGACGCCGCGAGCGCTTTCGGTTTGCTGCGCGAACGTGCCGAACGTGCAGGCGTGTTTGTCTTGCTGATCGGCAACCTCGGAAGTCATCACTCCTCGATCGCTGTGGAAGCATTTCGGGGCTTTGCCATCGCCGACCGCATTGCGCCCTTCGTCGTGATCAACGACGGCGACGCACGGGCCGCATGGTCGTTCACACTGCTGCACGAACTGGCGCACCTTTGGCTGGGCGCCACCGGAGTGAGCGGAGGCGGCGCGCCAGAAATGAGGATCGAGCGCTTCTGCAATGACGTGGCAGGGGAGTTCCTTCTGCCTCGGGAGGACGTCCAGGCGCTCGATGTGGCAGGACTCGACCTCGATACGCAAATTGCCGTGGTCACGTCTCATGCGAATCGCTGGCGCGTGAGCCGCCAGATGGTTGCCTACTGCCTGTACAAGGCGAACCGCATCTCACTTGAGACGTGGCGAACGCTCGAAGCCGGCATCCGCGAGCGTTGGATGGCGGAGCGGCGGCAAGAGAAGGAACAAGTGAAGGGCGCCAATGGGCCAAGCTACTACGTCGTACGGCGTCACCGGCTTGGGCACGCCATGCTCGATTTTGCGCGTCGCTACACAGACGCGGGAGCGTTGTCGCCTTCCAAGGCCGCGAAGGTCCTCGGTGTGAAGCCTCGCAGCGTCTATCCGTTGTTGGCATCTGCCAACTGACAGGCCGCTCGATGCTCTATCTCTGCGACGCAAGCGTTCTCATCACGGCCAACAACCTCTACTATCCAATCGACCGGGTCCCGGAATATTGGGAGTGGCTGACCCATATGGGCAACGCGGGCCGAGTGAAGATGCCGTTCGAGATTTTCGAGGAGGTCAAGGAAGGTCCGGCTGACGAGGAAAAGGATTTGCTCTTCGCGTGGCTTCAGGAAGACGCGAACAAGACCGCGTTGCTACTCGTCGAAGAGGTCAATCCACAGCTTGTGCAGAAGGTCGTTTCCGAAGGGTATGCCTCGGACCTCACCGACGACGAAGTCGAACAGATCGGACGCGATCCCTTTTTGATCGCCTACGCTCTCGCAGCCAAAGACCGGTGTGTGGTGACCGTCGAGACATCGGCTCCAAAGAAGCTGCGCCAGAACCGCAAGGTCCCCGACGTCTGCAAGGCGCTGAGCGCGAACTGCTGCAATCCGTTCGAATTCAATCGCGCATTGGGTTTCCGCACTCAGTGGAAGATGGACGTAAAGAAGTAGCCACCAGCGCCGTCGTCACATGAAGCGGTGACAATCGCCGCGCCATGATCGACAAACGCTTCTTTCCCCGCCAGGTCGTCGAGTCCAGCGGCAACCGCTGGGACTGGGCATTGCTGCCGCTCGTGCTGGGGCTGCTGATGCTGCTCGCGTGGGGCGGCTCGCAGATGGCGCGGCCGTACCAGGTGGGGCAGGCGCTGCCGCTGACGCTGGACCCGGCCTACCTGCCCTACTACCTGCTGCGCACCACGCTGCGCATGTTCGCGGCGCTGGCCGCGTCGCTCGTCTTCGCGTGCGCGTTCGCGGCCATCGCGGCCAAGTACCGCGCGGCCGAGCGGGTGATGGTGCCGCTGCTCGACATCCTGCAGTCGATTCCCATCCTGGGCTTTCTGTCGATCACGGTGACCGGCTTCATCGCGCTGTTCCCGGGCAACCTGTTCGGCGTGGAGTGCGCGGCGATCTTCGCGATCTTCACGTCGCAGGCCTGGAACATGGCGTTCAGCCTGTACCAGTCGCTGCGCAACGTGCCGCCGGAGTTGCGCGAGGCCGCGGCGGTGTTCCAGCTCTCGGGCTGGCAGCGCTTCTGGCGCCTGGAGCTGCCGTTCGCGATGCCGGGGCTGCTGTGGAACATGATGATGTCGATGTCGGGCGGCTGGTTCTTTGTGGTCGCATCCGAGGCGATCTCGGTGTCGAACCAGAACATCAAGCTGCCCGGCGTGGGCTCGTACATCGCGCTGGCGATCGAGCAGCGCGACCTGGGCGCGATCGGCTGGGCCATCGGCGGCATGCTGGTGGGCATCGTGCTGTACGACCAGCTGTTCTTCCGCCCGCTGCTCGCGTGGGCCGACAAGTTCCGCTTCGAGGAAGGCAGCAGCGAAGCCACGCCCACCTCGTGGCTGCTGACCTGGATGCGCCGCACCGATCGACTCAGCGCGCTCGGCGATCGGCTGGTGCGGCTGCTCGAACGCTCCTTCCTCGTCTTCCGCCGCCGCTTC
>Ga0307510_10001724_pt1 | contig 24325 bp, 18 predicted proteins | sample 12_EM_MG_FD_207224 | JGI IMG/M metagenome (GOLD analysis project Ga0307510, IMG submission 207224) | Populus trichocarpa ectomycorrhiza microbial communities from riparian zone in the Pacific Northwest, United States - 12_EM | ecosystem: Host-associated > Plants > Roots > Unclassified | place... | reverse complement strand
GGCCTTCATAAGAGCCTGAAGCTTAAGTAGTGCACTGCTAACCGAACGTTCGCTCTTACTTTTGAGTGGACGAGAGAAAGTCTACAATCAGTCAGCAAAAGATAGACACAACCACTGGAAGGCAACGAAAAAAACATACATTTGAGAACTCGGGCCAGGAATTATAAGGCTCGATTCTCAAAAACCGCAAGAGCGAAAACATCCTAAAACGCATCCTCTCGTCAGTCGCAACACCCCAGGACGCAACAACCAGAGCGTACTCACTCATCACAGCTATTCTGCATAGGCGTGCCCGACAAACAAAGCCTGAACTTGGCCTTTAGTGCGCAGCAACCCTTAGCAGACTGAGTATCCTTATTCTTAATACACTGTGCTTCATCAATGATAACCCTATACCATTCACACTGGTCCCCCACGAAGAAGAAATTAGCCTTGTCGATGGCCTCTAAATCCCCATTATCTATCAAAGCCTGCTTCTTTTTGTACTCGGTACCGATAGTCCCAAATGTAGTAAGAACAACTAACCACGCAACAAAGTCAGCCGGGTCAACCAATCAACCAACCTTCCCGAGCCCTTCCCGAAACTTCCAACCAAACAAAGCAAACAAGAGGTCGTACCATCATAATCCTTAAAGGCCGCAAAATTCTTACACCTCTTCTGATTGCCATGGTGGATGATGACCTTCAGACGGTGCTGTGGCTTGAGTTTCTTTTCAATCTCCCGTTCCCACTGCTTTAGAAGAGCAATCGGCGCAACGATAAGGGTGGTCTTCCTGTCTGGGTCCTTCGACTTCCTCGAGACAATGAGTGCGAGAGCCTGAATAGTCTTTCCTAGACCCATATCATCCGCAAGAATGCCCCCCTTGTTGGACCCATCCTCCATGCCCTTCAACCACGCCAAACCCAACTTCTGATGCTCCATGAGCGGGTACGTCATATCGTCCGGGGTCCCCTCCCTATCCTCCGGGGGAATCTCCATATCCGGCCGAATGTTCTCCATCAAGGTCTTCAATTGATCTAAAGTCTTGGTGGGGTCGTTACGGATGTGGTCGATGTAACTGCCAATCTCGGGGCGATAGGTGGGCCAGCCACCGTTGAGCGGATTGCCATCCCGGTCGACGATACCACCGTAAGCGCTAGAATCAGATTCCTGGGACGCTTGGTTGTTGTTGCTGCCCGAAGCGGCCGGGGGGTCAGGCGTCTGTGGCATTTGATTGCTACTGTCGTTTGGAAGGATTATGGGTTCATCAAAGCCGTTATTATTATTATTATCATCGTTCCATCCGTTGGCCCTGGCCAGGTTGTCGTAGTTTGAAAAGTCGAATGGTGGTACAGAGTCGGCACGGGAATCCTGGGCCGGTAGCATCGAGCCTAGGCTTGATTGACTAACGGCGGCCTCAGATTCCTCATCAGAGTCCAGGAGCTCGATAACCTCATTCGTAGTAGGGGGATGAAACCGCAGGGGAGCTAAAGTATGGCGCGCATTTGGGGAGATGGGATCATACTGGGGTAAGTGTGTTTGTAAGGAAAATATACTTGCCGGAGGCTTTGGTAAACCTCCGATCAACGCAGGACCCAAAGACGACATATTATTATCGAAATATCCTGAATCCGAATAGGTATACCCATTGTCATATTCGCTGGGATAACTACTACTAGCACCGTTGCTGGACCCAGCGTGTTGAAGCGCTGCTCTAGGCATATACCCCTCGTGACGCCTATTACCAATCACGTTAGTAATACGGACACACATATAATCCGAAAAAACTCACCTGGGGTGTGAATTTCTACCAGGATAATTCGCATCAGAATTACTTTGGCGCATTCCCGGAAGTCCGGAGTTTATACTGGGCAGACCCTGATCCGAGCCTCCAGCGGCGTTATTGAAGCTCATACCATTACTGATCCTAGGACTGTTCAATTCAGCATGCAAACTACGAGCCAGCTCTTCGTCGCTATTTTAATGTCAGAATCATGCTTCGTGTAGCACAATGGAAGCAGACGGGAGAAGGAGAAAAAGCAAAAATTTGCCAGAGTTCGCATAATGAGGAAAGGAATATTAATAGACAAGGCTACAAAGAGGAACATGAAGGCTCCCCCCCCCCCCACCGCCAACCTTCCAGAAGCACCTCCAAATCGAGGAGGGAAAAAAAAATGAAAGAAAAAAAATCTCAAAGCTGGGGAAATAGTTGTTTTCACAAAATAAAAACAGCAGAGGGAGGGGATGAACAGCAGAGATTATAAAAATTAAAGAAGTGACAAACCTTATCCCGGTATCCCGACTCAACGGGTTACTACGTCCGACACCCACATAGCTCGGGGTTGGCAGCGCCGCCGGAGCTATAGGACTGGGAGTCGTGCGTTGAGACTTTGTCTCTGGAAACTCTGGGTGGAAATGATCGGAATACTCTTCCTCTCTATTGCGCTTCATCCCGACGTTACTGCTGCCGTTGATAATGACACCGCCACTGTTACTGCTATCACTGTCAAACAGAGGTCCGAGTGTAGTGAAAGGCCAACGAGGGAGTGCCAACGGCATGTGAGGATTATTACTACTATTGGCTGGAATAGAGTTGTGGTTTCCCTGATCCTGCCGGAAGAGTGTCTGCGATATTTGGATCTCGGTAGCGGTGATCTGGTTCTCAAGCTCGTTGCGTTCGTTCTGGTCAAACGGCGAAGTGCCCACCCCTCGGAGAAGATCCTTTAGTACTTGTACGTGCTCTTGGAGAGCTCCCACGGGGATCTCGTTGGGCTCCATATACCCCAAAGTATAAGTATATGCGGCCCCCGAGATGGGAGAAAGAGAACTAGATGCGGGTGTAGGAAAGCGTAAGGCTGCGGGTTTCGTGATGTGGCAATGCGAAGGGGATGCTTGTCTAAAGGATTAGGTTGAGTGGGTGGATTAGAAAGGGAAAGGGAAAGGGAAGAAAAGAAAAAAAAGATCGATTGAATGAAGTGTAAGAGAGAGAAGAGAGAGAGAGAGAGAGGGAAAGAGAAAGAGAAAGGCTGCGCAGAAAAACGAAACCGAAGACACTGGGCTGAAGTGTGCGTGGACCAACCAAAATTGGAAGTGTGTTGAAGGTGGAGATTGTTGGGTAGAAGAATGTTTACTGATGCAGGTTGTGGAAGGGCAGGTTAGCTTAGCTGGCCGACTGGCTTGGTTGGCGGTGGAGGACAGCAGGGCGGGCGTCGACAGTTATTTGTGCGAAGTGGATATACTAAGCAAGGGAGGCAGGAAGCAGGCCAGGAAGGACCAGCTAGTGTCTAGTGTCTTCCCAGGGTAAAGGGCAATAGAAGAGGAGGAAAAAGCGATCAGGGTAGAGATGTAGAGAGGCGAGAGTTGACGCGGACTGGTTCCAGAAGGAGAAGAAGAGTTAGCAAATTTGACCTCGGACAAAATGACAAGCAGACTGAGTAAGGAGAAGAATAAGAGAGTGTGAGAGAAGAAAAGTGGAAAGGTAAGACGCGAAGGGGAATGCAAAGAGAAGAAGATACACTTTTTTTTTTTTTTTCCTTTCCCGTTTTTCCTTTTTCCTCTGTTCCTCTTTCCTTTTTCCCTCTGGGGCACAGAGAGAGCGGAAACACAGAAGATGAATGGTAGGAGGAGGGGAAGGAGGGGGAAAGGCAGTACAGTAGGGTGCGATACAGAAGTTAAGAGGAAGTGAACGAAACAATTCGTACTCTAAGACACAGAAGGTAAAACACAAGAGAGAACGAATAAGGGCACTGTAAACGGCAAAGAAGAAGAAGAGGAAGAAGAAGACCAAATTCTCCAAAATAGAACGCTACACTTTCAACAAATCAATCAATCAGGCGATGCGTATAATGTGTAAAAGATCACAGTATGTTATTAAGTAGCTGAAACAACGACGATGGCAAGATGAGAACTGTCTTGGAGATGAGCGAGAAAAGTTCGAGATCAACTAATAATAAATGAAAACTAGAAACGGTAAGTTAATAGTAGTAGCAGTAGTTGTAGCAGCAGTAGTAACGGCGACGGCGGTGTTGGTGGTGGTGGTGGTGCGGGTACTGTACCAGTTAAGTTAGTTAGTATGCGAGCAACAATACAATGAAGCCAATACTAAAGTAAAAATAAAATAGCAAAAGCTCAGTGCTAAAAATTAACGGTGAAATAATGAAAAAATCTGGGTGACGCGAAGGACCAAAAGCTCGAGCCTCCCTTGTGTGTGTTATGGGGATAGGGGAGAGGAAGGAAAGAAGAGGCATGCATATATGCATAAGTGAAGTAAAGTGAGGCTGCCAATGAGCAAAAGCTCAGGGAGGCAACGGCAATAGCCTACCAACCGCACGCAGTGAACGAGTATGTGTGTCTGTGTGTGCAGTGGGGGAAGGGAATGAATGAATGAATGAGAAAAAAAAGTGCAGGGAGGGGGTGGTGGTGTCTGAGTATGGGGCACCAGAGGTACAAAACCACACATTCGTCAATAATAATCACAGGAAGGGGGAACACACTCTCTCTACCCACCGAACTTGGTATGATATGATACTGTAACATCTGTGATGATGCCGCCCGCCCCCCAATCCCTTCCTCGGAAACTTCCCTCCTCCTTCTCTTTTCCCAGGGCTTGCCCCCCCATCCATCCCCACCTCTTCCTTCCATCTTCTTTCCAAACCCCAACAACGCAACAGGGCAAAGCCTTGTTCCTGTCCTCGCCTCGAAAACGCCCGGAACAAAAAAAAAATTATAAAAGCACACTCTCTGGATGCAGTAAACTGAAAGGGAAAAAAAAGAAAGGAAAAAGAAAAAGAAAAAGAAAATATAATCTCACCTTCAATCAATCAATCACCCAAATCCAGCCCCATCCGCTCCCATTCACACACACTTCACACTGTTCGCGTTCCTCGGATCGAGCTAAAGTCAGGTCGTCGATTTGAGCCTCAAGGAGAAGCCAGAGCAACAACAACAACACACACACAACAAAAACGTAACGCAAGGCACTCTTTCTCTCCCACTCACTCACTCACTCACTCACTCAAACTTAAAAGCGAAGCAAGCAAGCAAGGGCTTCTTATAGTAGTACGGTAGGTAGTGCAACAGCCTGCGCCCCGGGCAACGCCTGCAATCCAGCCTAAACCATTCTGTACGGTACCCGGGTAGCTATCATACCGTAGGCGAACTGCCTTAGCTAAGTACGGTATCATGACTCATCTCACGATGATTCTAATACCATCTTGCCCGTTTGTACGCTCCGTACACACATACACGCGTGAATCATGACACCCACACACATAGAACGCACAGACTTATGACTCACGCCTCACCGTCCCAGGCTGCAATCCGTACCTTACAGATTTATGAAATCGCTTGGTTTCGTGGTCGGGTGTTCTGTTTTGGGAACTGAGCGGCGGTTATGTTTCTATAACATGGGTATCATATATATCATACCTATCATACAACGCCCCTAACTGGTGATAGTGTTGCCCGTACCCTAATGCCCCCAAACAACAACTTCACACGCAACCCTACCGGTATTGTATGATATTCGCGGGTACGGTCGTACCGCACTCGTATAGTACTTTACATACACAACACGCCCGCCACCGGGCGGGCGGATACTTACTTACTTGCACCGCCGTACGATACAATACGAAACGAAACGAAATGAATAGGGTAAAACATTCACGACTGTGACTCGAACTGCTCAGCACATGATCGATGGAGCACTGCCGGTGTCGGTACTGTAATCAAAGCCGAATCGAATTCTTCACTTTTGGATTTGAAGGGGGGCCTAGGAGTTGTGTATTTCCTTGGTTATAAATACTCATTTGGACGGGTATCATAGAAAGGTGAGGAATCGTGAAGATTTCAAAGCTGAGTCTTGTCTTGCCATGGTTTGCGATATGGGGGGTTTGTGCAGTAATTGGGGAGCGTGAGTGCATTCTCGGCTGAGCTCCCTATCGGCTCCATGAAGCGGAGCGACCTTCACAGGCGACGGACGAAAACTGTGCGGTACAAGTAGCGTGCCTGCCATATCTCACCCAGACAACGACACCAAATCCATAGAACCACCGTGTAATGCTTTACCGTAGGCCCCCTTTCGAACACGACATCCGGATCATCATACCCGTCCCCTACCGACCCCGAAAAAGAAGAAGGAAAAAAAGAAAAAACAGCAACCACAAAACGTAATAAAATGTAGTTGAATTTATTTCCTCCTTCCTCTCTCATCCGCCCATCCACTATAGCCACAGCAGTTCAAATATACAGCCCAATCCCACACACAAGCCCCAATCTCAACCCCACGAGACGAGAAATGAAAAGCGCACAAATAGAACTACCGGTAATCAAGTACAGACGAAATAAATAAATAAATTGGTGAACAAAACGTTACCATATCCAGCCGGGGCCTTGCCCGTCTGTAGGATCAAGAGTAAAGGGTTGAATGCTCAAGGTGTACGTTTTCCGAGAATAGACATATGAGAAAGGGAACAGAAAAGGAAAAAGAGAGAAGGATATGGAAAGAAGAGTGTAATTAAAGAATGGTAGTAAGAACCCAAGAAGCGAATAGAATGAAAGGGAAAAAAAGAAAAAAAAAGGGACGGAAAGGAAATAGGGTGAGAAACGGTTGCGCTCGGGTGTGATAGCGTAAACCAAAGTAGTTGTTGGTATCGACAAAAAGTAAGAGGAAATAGGAGACAAAGCAGGGGAAAGCGACATGAAAAAGGCACTGTGAAAAGCGGATAGAATATCCATACCATCCTCCTTCTTTCCTTCCCACACACTACACTCTACTGAGTAATAATCCCTATGTCCCCCACCAAATTCAGCAATTCCTTCCGCTCCCTCTCCTCCTCCGTTTCCCTAGGCACAATCTCAACCTTGACACTCTCCCGGCCACTCTTCAAGCTATCCTCCCTCTCCCTCTCATCTCCACCATCATGACCGCTCTCGACCTCACCATTTCCTGCAGTTTCTACACTCCCGTCACGGCCATCCTCAACATCAGCCTCCTCGCCTCCATCACCGATATCTATTCCCGTAATGGCAAGGCCAGAGGCTGAACTTTCCGGACGATTATGATCGAGGCTGAAGTCCATGCCGTTACCATCATCTCGTATCGCTAGCCCTGGTGGCCGGGACTTGAGCTGGCGTGCTTTAGCCAGGGATATAGTCTTTGCGTTGTAACTGCTGACAATGGGCTTTGACTCGTCGCGGTCGATAGTGGCTTTCATTATTGCACCCATCCACTTCTTGCCTTCTTCTCTATTGTCGGTGGCGAAGTAGTGCAATCTCGGGGGCGTAAATGTCACGCCCTTGGATGCACCGGGAGCCGGGGGGACAAGTTTGAAGGTGAACCAACCTCTCTCTTTGTCTTCCTTCTCTTTGCCCTTGTCCTTGTCAGCACCCTTTTCCTTCTTATCTGGCTGTGCGGGGTTCGGGGACGTTGGTGACTTTTCCCCGTTGAGCGATGTGACGCATTGCATTGTCGGGGAAGCACTGGATGGGGGATGCGGGCTGGCGCTGGGGCTCGTAACGGCGGCAAATTGAGCGTGCAGGCTAACAAATCTGTCATCTGTAGCTGAGAGGACCTTGTGGGATGTGATGTCAATCAATCCACGCTCCTTCGTATCGGTGTCTGCATAAAAATATGCTAACCGACGACCCTGAAGTACAAAAAACCGAGGTTTCCAAACACCAAGCCCACTTGAACCACGTTTCTTCATCCATCCACTGAAATCAGCTGTTTCGGCAGCCTCTTGTGGCGTAATCTCACGTAATCCTTTCTCCCACGCGCTTGTATGCTTCTTCGATCTCTGGCGGAGCGCCGTCCCGGAGGAAACGCCACGGATACGACGGCCCTGAGTTGATTGGGTTCGGTCTGCCTTCGGAGGTCTCTCGGGGGGCCCCAACACCGTATCCGACTCGAGGGTTGCAGTGAGCGAAGGGGTGGACCCATCGCCGGAACCTAATCCGGAATCCGCCTTCTTGAGGCATTCCGACACAGAACGGGTAGGAACAACAGGGGTAGGGATATTCATGTTCGCAACAGGGTCATCTGTTGTCTTGCAAGGGGGTACCTTTCCTGACGAGGACGGGGAGACAGCTGGCGAATCATAGGGGAATCCTTCCGGAGGCCCACCAATGGAAGTGCTTTTCCGTTTATTTTGTTTTTCCTTGCTGTTGCCACGAATGTGATAGGCATGAGCCGCTGTAAACACGGGCGAGGGTTTTCCGGGAGTTTCCGCGCTGCCGATCCTAGACTGTCTAGCATGAGCTGTAGCACTTCTCAGCCTTTGTTCTTCAGTGTAGCTAGCTTTTCCGGCATGATTACCCCCATTCTTTTTGTGCAATACTTTGCGTTCTCTAGGGGTTGATTCTCCGCTGGAAAAGTAGCTACGCTCCGTCACTCTTGGGGTTTGGGGTTGTGATCCCGAGAACCCACTGTCACCTGTAAAACCTGTATCCCCTGTTCCAACACTCGCACTCGTCTTGTGCCCAAATTCTCCAATCTCATCCCCTGCGGAAGGTGGCATATGAGTGAATGCAGAACTAGACCAATTCCGATCAAAAGATGAAACTCGTTGGTGTCCTTTTCCATCTATCCCGGCCGTAAGAATTGCCGCCGAAGCCGATAAAGCAACGTTTAAAGCTGTTGGTGAAAGTTCGTGTGCAGAAAGTCGCCTCCCGGAAACAGTGCGACGATGAGTCGAGGTAGTATCCGATCGTCGTGGCGAGATCGGTGGTGAGCGGGGTGCCTCAAAGACACCGGGCGGGGTGCTGGGAGGTATAGTGGTTGCTGTCATTGGGGTATGGAGAGGCGCGTAACTATGATTTCTAGGGTCTAGCATATTCGCTTCGTGAGTATTGATATGATGCTGTTTTGAGACTGGCCGGCTATGATGACTAGGAATCATGGGTAGCACCGGCCCCCCTCCAATTGTGCTACTTCTTTGACGAGGACTTGTCTGAGATATACCCACCGCGGATAACCGTGCATCACTCCCGCTTCTCGGTTTTGTCTTTGGAGGCGGCCTCTTAGACTTCTTCACCAAGTTCTCAATCACTTTCCAAACCTCGAACCTCTTTCCAAAACTTCCAAGATCTAATTCCTTAAGATGCGACATCTCCAGTTGTAGCAAAATTGACCCGCTAACTTCCTGTTCCTCGAACTTTTGACATGAGACCAGGGGAATGTTGCAACTTTCCAGGTACTTAGCGACCTCCGTGGGTGTCCAAGCCTTGATCTGTTCTTCCGTATAGAACACTTCTCCGCTGTTCGGCAAATTAGTGCTTTGTGGGTCATCATCCTCAATTTCAGAGCCGGATTCGTTATCATGCTTTGAATACTCCGAGGACGAATCCTGAGCAACCTGTTCCATAGGTGTGAATGACGGGCGGGTATTCGATACATTGCTGTGACGTCGATTGTGATCCTTCATCACTTGGCTCGTTCTACTTTCTCTAGAATTGGAAATCTCGGTTATAGCTTCGTCGATGTCGCTTAGGGTGTCCTCAACCACAGGGCTACGCACACCCGGCGGATAATTCGCGCTTGATCCATCCTTTGCCTGAGCCACTGTTTTCATAGCATTTGGAGAGGCCACTTTGGGTGTTGCTGTAGGTGATGAAACCTTATCAACAGCAAGTGGTGGCATGGGATCGTGATCATCTGTTTCCTCAATTGTTGAATGCGAGGACGATATTTGAGAATTGACAGGCGATGCCTGAGATGGATCCGGGCCTGGGGTTCCTGTCTTGGTTGGTGTCTGTGGGGAAGCAACGGGGGTAGTGGCCGTCGCGGGTGGGACTACCGTTGCTGCTAAACTAGGTTCCATACCCATGCCAGACAAGGGAGCAGGTGTTGAGGGCGTAAACACCGCAGGCGATCCAACCACAGTACTCGTACTGACGTTTTCCGGGCTTGTGTAGACTTTCCGAACCCAAGGAATATTACCGCTTAGCCATTGCTTGTTGAAAGGTAAATATGTCCCAAACAACATGTCACAAAAATTTCGTGAGCTCCCCCCGTACGAAGGAACGGAAGTCTGGCACGCTGAGAGAAGCACGAAGCACCAGTAGGGGTTGAGGGTGTAGGATGTATGCAGAATGGGAAGAAGAAAAATAAGAAAACTCACCTTGAGGGAAAAGACCAGCTTCGTTGGTGGTAAGAGAGCGTCCCTGCGTAATCCCTCGCAAGATTAGCGAATTACTCCCCTGAGACTCAAGGCCTGGTTCACGAAAAGGAATAGAATGTGAAAACGCGTGCTGTTGCCGCCGCCACCACCACCGGCCGCTCCTGTGTAGCGGGGAAAGACCAAAAAAAAGGCCAACAGAATGTCCAACACAGTACCGAAGCGGCGCAATGCATATGTAGATGTGCACACAGTGCTGGCCACAGGGAAAGATATATTCGTTGCTTTTTTTCTCATTCTCTCTCCTCCGTTCATCTCTTCCTTCCCCCTTCCTCTGCTTTCTGTCCGAAGGGGAAAATGGAGGGAAAAACATGGTGAGGCACAGGAGGCAGAAGAATATGTGGTAACAAAGCAACAACAATAATATCTTCCAAACACTAAACGCAAAAGGGGGAGGAATAATTGAAATGGAATGAACGATTAAACTCACCATATACCATCCGTCATTGAAATCGTCTTTGTTGCAATGGTCAGCGCTGAAAGAGCTTTATGTACAAGAGACGCGGAGGAGCCATCAATTCCTACCATCCTTTTCCAGCAGCTCTACATGCTCCCCCTTGCGTAATGTAAGTTCATCAGGAGAACGAGCACTGAAGTCATGAATCACACGTAGTAAAGTCGCGCCCGTGGGAATAGTGAGCGGCGGCCGAGTGTTCGCCGGAGTCACTCGACCGCCTGAGTTGTTTGCCGTAGAAGAAACCCCATCATCCGCCATCCTCGCTCTCACTCACTCTCACCCTCTTCACACACACACACGGTCCGAACCGTATCCCGCGCTTCGCGCCGCAGAAACAATATCTTCAAGCGGTGCTGAGAAGGGGAGAAAGTATTCAGAGCGGTTCGATCGACGAGGGTGGCGGATGAGAGGCGGGGGGAAAGGCTCGCTATTCAAGAAAAGAGAACCCTTTGTGAAAACCAATCCTATGGGGAAAAAAAAATCGGTCCTGTCTGTAGAATATGCCTAACCCCTCCCTCAATTCAACCGTTGCAGTGTCCCCTAAAGTACTGGTGTCGGATATCAAAAGGGAGGCAAAGGTGTTTGCGTGTGTTTATCTTTCTTCCACCGGAGAAGCCGAACGAGTGAAGGGTGGAAGAAGAAAACGGCACCAGGCAACCTAGCGGGACCTGCTGTATAGGGTTGGGAAGGGGTTGTCCTGGTCTCGGTCGGGGTAGAGGGATGGTGATATGAAGGGCCGCAAGAAGCACCCGGGCAGAAAGGAGCGGGGGGGGGGGGGGGGGAAGGTGTGGGAAAGAAGAAGAAAGGCTCACAAGATTTTGAAGGAACAGGAACGGTTAGACTATGGAGGCTATGGGGGGCCTGTCTAAATGTTTGAGCAGTTCTGGGATCAGACGCCCAGACACAACTTTATTCTGATACGTTGATGAAAACTTGCTACTCGTTGGTAAATTGGGCATGTGTGAGAATATGGAAGGCAACAGATTTCTTACTACGATACGCGAATGCTTAGGGTGCAATATACCGCTGCCGTCCCGATATTCCCGTCAGTCCATCAGAATGCCTTCCTTGCACTGTTCTAGGGACCCGCTTTCGAGAGTAAATAGGAGCGATAACCCTTTGGCCTCTCGCAGTCCAAGAGCGAAGTTCGAACCAAGCGACAAAGATATCGTACGCTAATATTTGTTTGGCTGATAAGTGCTTCTTAGTGAATATCTAGCGGAACCCTTAGGCTACAGGATTAATAAAGTGCGATACGAGCGAATACGTGTGTTGCACGAATGACACCTAAGCTGCTTCTCTTCCCACGGAAGGATGGCATGATGACTAGATACCTGAAGACGGACACAAGGGAGTCATATCATACACGCAATGAGGAGAAAAAGTGACATTTGAACCTGTCTTCACCACTGCCAATCATTACCAAATCGGGCCAGTATCAAAGACTTGTTGACCAAGTGACTGTCAACTCATCATCCAAATAAAAATGAAGAACAGGACGACAACCCTTCCTTCTGACACCAGAGCATCATGTTCGGGAACCTACAGGGCCTCTGCAAATCTGCCGTGGGCCCTTATAACTTTCGCGAATCTCATTTCTGAGAACCCCCTTCTACCGAACCACGATCAAGACAACATAGGAGCCCGAACAAAGTCTACTAGTACTTGCACAGTACGTACTCGAGTATGATACTTCCAAACTCATCGAGGGTTCTGATCAACCCTTATATTGGTTCACTTTAGGTAACACCAACCGAACACCGGGTCACACGGTATAAATACACCCCACCATAGGAGTTTTCGTTCCATGAAAATCCTAGACGACGGAACTTATTGCCGGTCAGCTTGATAGCTAATCGGCACAGCGCCGTTACTACACCATCAAGCAATGAGCTGAGCTGCCCGCATATTGAGTGCTAATATTAGGGGCCAGTACCATTACCCACCGAAGTTGAGGATAGTGGAGAAAAGGGAGGCAATAAGTTACGACACCCCTAAGCCTTTCGCTTCAAGTCTCTGGGGATCCTCCAGCCCCAGGTAGCCTTTCACCAGTCTGTGGACGCGTTACCAAATCAGCAACAAGTCCAGTCGGAAAACAAGGATATAAGAGAGCACTTCAAGACACCAGACAGGGGCCCGGCGTGCCCTTTATACTCCCATAATTGGGGTAAAGTGTGCCAATAAACGCACATCTGAAAAGCTGGTTAACTGGTGTTACCTATTACGTTTCGGTCACCTCTCTCCAACGGCCAGTAACCCTGATCCCAGGAGCCCCGGTTTCTGGTATGGGTTGACTAGTAACTCTACTGGTGGTGCCCGCTGGCAGGTTCATCATGACTTGAGACCTATCTTGAATATCGGCGCCGCCTTGGATTTCAATGTCTATATCTACGGGTGGGACTGTTGGCTGGCGGTGGTAAGCTTTCCCGGAGATAAGATCGTTTGGTCTGCCATCATGGTATGGTCTCCACATAAACCAAGAGCACAGCCACCATCGCGGGGCCACCAAGGAAACCTACAACTGTGAGGGCCCGAATATACTCCAGAAACCAGTATCATACCTCTCTTTTATACAGACAAATCATGCTCTGCTTATCCTTTTCGTCCCTCTTTTTTACTCTACTACTAATCATCTCTTTGCCATCTATAGACCACCATATTTACCAGAGATTCCTATCACACTTCATACTATTACCATGGTCATTTCAAACAAAGAATCTTGCTCTAGGTTATTTTACACGATGCACCCGCAACCCCCTGCTCCCTCGAGCTACCTTCGAGGCACAACTTCCTACACACCTCGCCGACAGCTCAAGGCTACCCAAAGCCCAAATAAATGCAATGTCATCCCTCCACCTCCCATTTTCTCACCCCAATTTTCCACAACCCCCCCGGACTCAATAGTGGAACAGCCCACCCTCCCCAAATCCTCAGCCAAAAAACAACAACTGCTCTCAGAGTACCAGGCCTCCCTAACACCTAGACACCCAAATTATCAATTGCGAAAACAAGCACAATTCCCCGCAGGCACCCGAAGAAGGGAACATAGACAGCTCCTGGGAGACACCAGCAGCTCATTGATCCCCTTACAAGCTCTAAACAATCCAAAGACTCATAAAGTGCCGCCATACTAGCTGGTGTCAGACATGTACCGCCCAACAAACTACCGCACGGGCTCACAATAACGACAACTTCAAGTTCCACATCCCCCTCCCCTCGGGGCACCTACCTTCCAGAATCTGATACCAGAAATGCCTGCAGGTTAGGTTGCTGGTCACAAGGAAGAAGCATGGAGTTATCATTCATAGCCACAACTACTCAGGCCCCGCCAGATACGAGATCCCCACGGGTCGGTCGCGGCACGGGGGATGGGGGGGGTATTTAAAACCACTTCAAACTTTAGCCAGCCAGAGTGAGGAGATATATCTGTGTTGAGGTATACCAATAAAGTTCAGTAAACTTGTGGCCGTAATCAGTTCATTATTGTTATTATAGGATGCTAGGCATCTGCGTGCTACGTGCCCGTAAAATGTGGAGCCATGTGGAGCCTTCAACGTCGTGGATATGCACAAGAATTCCCCCCCACCATTATCAATATTTACACGGGAAGTGAGGCAGTCAAACGTCATCCCTCAAAACCCGAAAAGCGATTGACGAGTCATGATCCGATCCCATCACATTCCCCCAGAATCTGGGAACATATTTTTCCTATACCCCCCCACCTTCAAAAATAAATAAGAATATATCATATTATCAGTACCATCCTATCATTAGCAAGTATTCTCCCGACTCTAACGGCCACGAAGTTCGTGCATTTAGCGCTTGCTTGCTTGCTTGCTTGATTAATCACTCATAGGTTCACCACGTATCACACGCTTCAACTAGCCTGCACCGATCTATCGAGATCGGGAGATGCCAACATACGATATAATAAGCTAGGTGCCCATCCTATTTGTTTGCATTGCATTGTACAATACAATTATTTATTACCATTGGCTTGCATTGTGGACTCTACTACAGATAGTGCAGTTCCGTTTTGTGCTTTCTTGCAGGCGTACACATGTACAGTACAGCACAATAACTTCATGCGTACCCCATTTCATTATAGGGCGTCCCCCCAGCGTTTCAGGTGGTTTAACGATCCACAACCATCAGAGCACGTGGGACGAGCGGAGAGAGCTTTGCTCCCCCCCCCCCCCATGCAAGAGGTATCTAGACATTTGGAGGGGAAAATGGAGCATTTCAGGAATATCAGAGTGATATTTCGCCTTTCCTCAAGGTGGCATTTGCCCCCCTCCCTCTATGCCCGGGCACTTCCCTCCTGGGACGACTAGTTATGGTGCGCAACACTCAGTCTTGGAAAAAATTGACATGAGACCGGGCCTAAACAAGACTCAGTAGTGCCCTATGTTTGTGTCATACAATGCTAGTAGGGTTTGATCTGGCCTTGGCAATTTTGTATGAAGTTGAAAATTGGCTCCCCCATAGAAGTTGCTTCCCACATCTTCTCAACCAGGACGTGATGATCAAGATGTTCTCCGATTGACCTATGTTCGATATAGCGATTAATGTTTGGAGACAGCCGTTCTGGCTGAGTGTTGACAGGTTTCTCGTCGAGGCGTTTTTTGGGGCCCTAACTGGGTGTTGCATCTCATGGTACTCCCGCCTAGCGAGTGAAAATTCGTGAACCACCAACCAGCTAAGCGAATCAACCCGTTTCCGGTTTAGGTCCACCCGTACTACTTGTATGTTATTTGGCTAGGCTAGGGTAGAAGTAGGTTTAGTTTGGTTGATTAGCGGAACGGTGCTGGTGGTACAAGCACAGGATCGGAGATTGGTGGCGTTTAATATCTCCGTAATCGTACAGGTGTAGTGCACAGCATTGTACTAGTATGAGTACAGTACTGGTCCTCGTACAAGTGCCAGTGCGCCCAGCCATAGCCTTTCTTTCCCTCCTTTTTCTTGTTTTCTTGTCTTCTTTTTCCCCCCACAGTTCCAGAGCAGACTTTCAAACATGTCCGGGCATACTGGGACCGTTTTGGCTCCTCGGTGGGGAGAAGGATGGGAGACTCAGCTATGATTGGCTTAACAAGTATGAATATGGGTAGCCGAAAGGGCTACCGTATCTCTTTTGTCTCCTTCGGTGTACCCTTTGCCGCAATGATTAAGTTGCGGGTTTCCTGCATGATAACGCGTTTTGTGGTTGTTACGTGTCGCATCGAAATTGGAGGATGTGGTTGGTCGGGTTTGAGTCCCGCTTTGTGAGGAACCTAGGATCCCCGATCCACCCCCCCGTTCGCGGCTTACCAAATGCGAGGGGTACGTGCCGGGGGTGAACAAAGGGGGTAATCCGCTGCTTAGGAGGGAAAAAAAAGAGGAAAAAAAAGAAAAAGAGGGGTTGAGACAAACACTGTGAGAATTAATAAAAAATGTTGCATGTGACCCTTTTTATAGGAGAAGTATATAAGCTAGAGGGCTTCCCACACCCACACCATTTATTTGTTTTGTTTTGTTTTTGAACTGGGTTGAGTGGGTAAAGAGATAGAGAGAGTGCAGAGAAAGAGGAGCCTGACCCACCCCCTTTTCTCCTCTTTTGCTTCCCAGATCACCACTAAATTGGTCTTTTTGTGTGATGCAACTGGCTGTTTTTTCTTTCTTTTTTCTTCTTCTGCCAGTTGTTGCACTCTGCTAGGAACTCCATCTCAAGGACCGACCAGTAGGAGGGCAAGGGTTAAAGAGGACCTGTGGGGCAATGAGGGGATAGAATACCTACCCCTCATCAAGAGCCAGCAAGATATCATACCATCAAGAAGCGGACGCATTGGCCAGTGACTGCAGAAGAGATAGAAGGAAAAAGAAAGGGAGAGAAGAGGAGGTGGGTGCGATAACGTTACAGACCGTTCTTAGCGGGGTTTTTTGTTCAAGAGGAACCACGCTCCCCAATTCGATTCGCTCTACCGATTCGCACGAGCTCCAATCATTAGCTTATCCTCTCCCTCGGTCGCCAAGTCAATTCGACACCGGTAGTTCGGTATTTCTTTGGGTTGAAAAGAAAAGAACAGCGTTTTAAGCGAGCCGAATCCCTCCCCTGCTCCCCTTTTTTTTCTTCTTCCTTCCTCCTTGTGTGCAGAATTGATTTGTCTCTGCTACGCTATTTGAATTGGGCAGGTTTGCCTAGAGGGAATTTCTGGGGGAGAAAAAAGCGCAGCCCGAGCAAACCAGGTCATGCTTTCGAATTCGAAGGATTCCTCTCTGGGTAATAATATCGGTATCGAAGGTAACCCCATGGCTGGAGGGGGGGGTGCTGGAATGAGCGTTTCGGGGAAGAGGTCGTGCAGGAGGAGAGGATCTGATCGCCCGGAACGCCCGAGCGTGTCGTGAGTGAACCCAGTTTCTCATCCATCAATTCGCAGTACTCTCTCTTGGACTTGCAATGCTCACGCGAAACGCAACAGACTCGAGATGAATAAGGTGAATACTACCGCTCAAGCTTTTATAGGGGGGAGGACAAAGGATTGGATGAGTGGAGGTGGTTCTGATGCCGGGATTTCCGTGAGATTCCCGGCCCGGACTACATCGTCGGTACCAGGCTCACGGGTGAACAAACAGCTGAACAGAGCTTCGTCGATAGATTCTGGCAGTGTTGGCGTCGTTCACCAGGTTGGTCGGCCAATACCAATTCTTGCCACCGTGGGGCCTGGTGAAGCTTCACCTCCTCCAACTGCTTCAAACTCCCCGGACTTACTTAATTCTGAATTACCTCCCGGAACAACCCGATCTTTACACAACGTTGAAGCTGTTTTGCCGTCACCTGCACCCAGCGATACCCAATCTGTTACGGATAGGAGGGATACGGAGGACAACAATGTGACTGCTGCAGCTGCTCGGAGCACCCCACTGAGTTCTCCTATGCCTGTGGTCAGTGAGAACCAAGGCCAATCTGCAGAAGCAACAAGACTAGAGGTTTCATCCAAAGCATCTGGTGAAAACGGCGGGGTGGCAAGGCCGGAGGCATCGTCAAGCCGCCAGGAACAAACTGAACGACCAGAAATGCCGCGATCTGTTTCTGATGGCCAGCTGGCTGGGACAAAGAGAACTTCGTCATCAGGCGATTTAGATTCTCAGCAAGCCCAAAAACGATTGAAGCATCACGCTCTCCCTTTGCAACCACTCCCGGACAACGCGCGGCCAGTCTCAACATCTACGCAGACACCAAGCCCTGCGATGGCTGAGCAAACACAGTGGACACCAGTTCCCTCTCGGAATTACACACAGTCTAATATGTCGTCACCCCGACTTCCCCAATCGCTTACCTCAACAGGCCCTTCGGCCGGGCCAACCATGGCCCAAAGCCATATCCCCGTAGCAAACCCGGTGAGCCATGGCGGCAATCCTTCGCCTCCCCTCACATATGCTGCGTCCTGGAGTACCAATGCGAACTCTTCCGGAACCGAACTTACTATGGTTCCTCCATCTCATGCGGGGTCTCCAGGCTTTGCGCCACTCAACTCATCAATACAAACTGCGCACTTTCCCACTGTTGGTCAGACAGATCATTCTCAGTACCAGGCTGCATTGTCAGCGCAAACCCAGTTGCGAACTACAAACCAGGCACAGCCGGTACAATCAGTGCAGCTGCAACCAACACTCGGGGGTGGACCCCAGCTTAAGTTGCTTCTCCCTAGTTACGATTCATACATTCAGAGAGAAGGTGGCCCGGGGTGCCAGAAACTCAATCCTGCCGAGTGTTTTCGGTTCCGTATTTTGCGGGAGGCTATTGTTGCCAATGATTGGTTCTTTGCTGTGTTGCACCAGTTGTACACGCTCGCTCTGGTCAATGAACGGATGCTGGCGACCTATACAAAGGTGACTGCAAATATGCCGGGAATTGCACTTATGTCTGAGATATTGCACGATGGCGTCAACCCTCGGCAGAAATACCTCACTTACCTTTCCACGATGCCAGTTCCGTTGCCGGATGCATTGAAGCAATTATCTTACTACCATAAATATGTAGCACATGTTGCCAAGTTCATGGCTGATGGATACAAGGTCCGCAAAATTGCAATCCCCTCCAAGTTGGGCATCTCAGTTTAGCGAGGGCTAATCGGTTAATTCTAGGTTGTGCCCATCATGCGGGACTATTATGTTAAACGTGGGGTTGCTCCTAACGTTGATGTTATTGAACATGGCTGGAAAGTCGCCTCTCCAACCATGTGCAGTGTCATCGCACGTTATATTCAGAATCATGTCTCGGCGAGTCAAAATGTTCCTTCACCATCCCCAAACCTCACAACGGCGACAGCAGCAGCAGCAGCAGCAGCAACAGCAACAGCAACAGCAGCAACAACAGCAACAGCAGCAGCAGCAGCAGCAATTAAGACTTCACCTAATGCAACAAGCTCGGCAAAACAACCAGAATAACCCTCCTAATCTTGCAGCGCCAAGGCAAGTGTCTGGTGGAGACTCCTTCCAACTCCTTGCTGAACAACAGAATCAACAAATTGTTCTCAACCACATGACCCTTGCACGACAGGCTGGCAGTCCACAGAGCCATCAACCTTCTCTTCAGATAAACACCTCTGCCGACGGAGTCACCCAGGATCACGCTGTCGCCCTTCAAAATGCGCCAGATGCAGGCATGTCCTACCCCCATCAACAGTTTGGGCAACCCGCCCCAGCGCCCCCCTTGGGCCAGCGCGGGAATAACCTCGGTGCAGATGCCGAGCGGGCACAACAGTTGGCTAAATTAGCGGCATTAGGTTATATACAAATGGGTTCCCCTGTTTCCGCAACGTCCCCTTTCACTGGACCCGCGCGGCAGCCGTTGGTTGTTTCTCAGCATTCTCCTAATGCGCCTACTGCACCAGCTCAAAATGTTGACCGGAGATCATCTGTTACCTCTCAGGGACGGGCATCGCGAACTGCGAGGACTCAGCAGGGCCAGCCGCGACCACAACAGCTACAACAACATATACAACACCTTCATCACATGCAACACCTTCAGCAACTGCAACAGCAACTACAGCATCAACAGCAGCAACAACCACAGGGTATGCTTCAAATTGCTGCGCAGGCTGTGCAAGATCAGCGTCAGTCTCAGAATGCACATCCTAATATTTCGGCAAGTGGATGGAGTGGACTATTTTCGGGTTCCCCTCCTAGCCCGGCTTCTCTTGCGATGCCATCACCTTCGACATTCCCTCCGATATTCCCTCCTTTGCCTTCATCTCAACGTGTTCACGGGAATCTTCCTCAGAACGTGCTTCAGTCTCATTTAGCTACTCCACCTTTCTCGCCATCACTGCCTTCGGCCACTCTACCTGGAAATGGAAAGTTGCCACTTTACATTAGTTTGACCCAGTTTGCACTTAAGGATATTATCATGGATTCTCGGAAGACGTCTCAAACGTTTCATTGGACCATGGATGCAGAGATGGAATCCAGACTTTCCAAGAAGCGAGCCAGCACGAAGCCCGGTGAGCAGACTACTCGGCCAATGGTTCAGCCTGGCTCTTTGATATATAGACTGAGGTCAGTAAAAGTCACGGACTCTTCACGAACTCCGAAAACAGGCAATGAGTGGGTGGTCCAAGAGACCACTTGGCCTCCCCACATCTTCATAGAAGTCAATAAGCAAGTAGTTGAAGTCCGCCGCAAAATCGCTTGGGGAAAGGATCTACCGGCAGATATAACAAGCCATGTCCAAGCTGGCAGCAACGAATTAAAGGTTGTCTGTCTATCCCCGGGGAAACAGCAAGTCTCCCCCACCTTCGTCATGGCAATCGAGATCTACGAATGCCTAAGTGAGGATTCGATAATAAAGGATGTCAAGCACATCCCCCTTTCAGATGCAAAGTCCTCGGTCCTCAGCCGCCTCTCCGGTGCATCGGATACCGACGATATGGTGCTCGTTGAGAGCGACCGCGTCTCCCTGGCTGTCCGTTGCCCGCTCAGCTTCACCCTCCTCACCACTCCGGTTCGTGGGGTGGCGTGCAAACATCTGGAATGTTTCGATCTCCAGAATTATCTCGAAACTAGGCCTCGCCGCAAAGATCATGAACCGCCTTTCGCTGACTCTTGGCGGTGTCCGTTATGCCGCGGGGATGCCCGTCCAACAGAGTTAGTGGTAGACGACTTCTTGGCGTCTGTGTTGCAAGAGCTTATGCTCTCTCGTTCTACCGACGTGCAGAACATCGTGGTCAAGCGTGATGGAGGCTGGGAACCTGTCAGGAAGGAGGAGGAAAAGAAGGATGGTGGGAAGGTGAATGGTGCCGTGGAGATTATCTGCCTTGACGATTGATTCTCTTTTTTTCTCCCTTTCTTTCGTTCTTCACTTTCATAAATAAATACCCGTTGACGTAGCATCAGTAACAGCGTTGTTGGCCTTTCTTTTGTCTATTATATCCCTGCTTCTTTCTTTCTTTCTTGCTTACTTACCTCAAGGGGTGGCATTCCCTGGCGTTGCTCTTTTCTTTTCCTTTCCCTGTCTATGCTTTTACTGTCACCATATTTCTTTCTTATTGCAGGGTTTGGGCCGTTTTTTATATACCTCCGCCCGATTGTGATTTTGATTCCCCAAATCGAGCCTTTTCTTTCCCCCTTCATCTCCGTCTTCATCTTTACGTCTAGGGGTCATGATGGCGCTGGAATCTTGCCTTTTCCCTTCCTTGATAGCGGGGTCCATCGTTTTTAATGGGTTTAGTTGGGTATGTGTTATTATTATTCCGGCATGTGGTTGTGGTGGTGGCAAGGGGAGGGTACAGGAATAAAATAATAGTGTGCTCAGAGGTTGGCGGTTTTGTGCCGGGGGGAGTGCCGTTTGATTTGAAGCTAGGTGGTGTTTGCGCCGTAGGAATTCTGTTCGTCCTACACAAGTACCTCCCCCCCTCACCATACCAACAAAATATCACTACCACTACCTAACACCAATACTAATGCATCATGGCCGGGCAATAGAAGGCCACCGCGCCGCACCAACTCCCTCCACCCTGGCCCACGGGACGAAAGAAACACCGAACACAAGATCTAAATAAACAACATCGAAGCCCTTTGAGCACACCACACAACCGGAACAGACCGGCCAATAGACGACCCCGCACCCCTTCGAATACCATTAGAGTCACTATGATGCTGCAGATGAAGCCCTGTAACGGACTTTCAAGACTCGACTTGGTGCATACGAGTGACCCTTCGCAACGGAGTTATTCTTCCTAGACTTGTGACTCGGATGTGTGCGGTATGTATAATAGGAATGCGTGGGGGTAAGGAGTAATGGTGGCAGTTTAGGAGGGAGAAGGGTATCTTGAACCAAAGTATTCTGCATGTACGCACATATTCACTAGGAAGTAGTGATTTTGTACTCATGCACAACTTTACCCCTTTCTTGCATTTTTTTATAAAAAATAATTCTCAGGGCTATTTGTAAAATACAGGAAAATCCATGGCAGGCACTCTAAAGTACGGTTCAGAAAACTTAAAAAACAAACCTCAACCATCTAAAAATAATAATAAAAAGTGGACGTTAAAATGACATAATTAATCGTAATTAGACCAGGCCGAGCCTTCGCAAATGGAAATGGAGAAAACCAGTTTCTCAACTAGTTTCTTGGCTCCGGGTCGTATTTTGATAGCTTTACTAGCCGATTTTTAAAGTATCCGGATACTCTATCCCCTGAACTGCCAGCAACTGCCATTCATGTGACATATCCTAATCAGACTACCGTAAAAACTAAAATAAACGAAAAATGTGCTATGTAGTCCAGAATTCCCTACTTTGGAAAAGGGGCGAAAAACACTGCAAAAAAAGAGCTGTTCAGCCGCTCTGAAAGAGGTATAAAAGCAAAAAAACACCAGACCTTACCAGAGGAGGCAAGTCCAACGACATAGCACATTTTTCGTTTATTTTAGTTTTTACGGTAGGCTGCATTGCTTAGTTATTTGCACAGGAGTGGATGAATGATCTCAGATATGAAAGTGTCTTTTGTCAAGGGAGTTGGGCCTAACCTGATTTAGAGACATCACGTGAATGGCAATTGCTGGCAGTTCAGGAGGTACCATGGATAATACACACCAGTGCTAAGGTGTCTGGACACTATTTTAAATTAGCTAGTACTATATCTTCTAAATCATTTTTTCAAAACAAAGTTGAATAGCTAAAAAGATAAGTATAATAGCAGCTTTACTAGAAGTTTAATTCCACTTGCACAAGTGGTAGCTTATTTATCCATCTAGATAACTTGAACAGTTACAAGAACTGATATAGTACTAGATAGCTAGAATTCTATAAAAATAACATTATAGTTCTACAGTTTTAGTATTAATATATGAGTAGTAGAAATTATAGCAATTATTCATACTTATAACTTAAAATCCATGTATATTAAAGTCTTTTCCTTGTATTTGATTATATTATTTCAGTCTTCTTTTCTGCTTTATTATATAATAATAATATAGTATATTTATGTTTTATAAAATAATATACAAGAATAAACTATATCTATTGCTTCTTTTCTATTAAGCTAGTACTTTTACTTTCAAATATTACCATTGAGCTATATCTTTGGTTTACTTATAACTAGCATGATATGATATCTGAAAAGTCTTAAACATATTAATTGTTGTTAAACTTTACTTATTTGAGAGATATCTTCTAACTGAAAGCACTATGTATAATAGTTGCAAAACTATTTTTAGAAGTAGCAATTATCAGAAGATTTAATATATAGTATATCAAAATTCCAGCTGATACTGTATTTATACAAGCTATATTGAATATGTAAATAAGTTAGTAACTTGAAAAAACTTAGCTTTAAAATATTTATCTTGTTTTTTATTTTATTACTAACAACATAAAAGTAAGACTATACTATAATAAAGTGGGCAAGGTAGTTTCCCTAATAAAACTTTAAAGTTTATATGATTTCTTACCTTTTCTAAGTATTAAGTTTTTCAACATTCTCTCCTTCTTAGGAAAGCATCATAATATAAAGTGCTCTTACTGTTTTTTTGTAAATCAAGTATCCAGTTTGTACTTAACTACCTTACCTAATAATTCCATATTATGAGATTAAAACAATTCCTCTACTTCTTATAGTTTCCTTTCTTCAGTGTCTCTCATGCACCAGGCCATCCTTCTTAATACTTAAGATAAATTCCAGTCCTGTAGTCTTGACATTCAAGTTTGTGTGGGAGGCGGGTATTCTATACACACTAGCTTGATAGTTGGTAAAGGAAAGGGAATGGTGGAAAGGTTCTGTGAGGGAATGCATTCCCGTGCCCGACTCGGTATTGTAAATTACATGACCCTCACTTAGTCGCTAGTATGACTAACTCCCGCGTGGATGAGCTATCATTTTGAAAACTCTTTGATCTCCGATTGCGGGATGGGGGACGGGGTAGGGTAGTAAGAGCGATGGCCAACTTTAGTGCTGGAGGGGAGGGGTTGCAGAATTATAAAAGCTCTACTTTGAAGGGCATCTTGTAGTGTGCGCCGCCCATTTATATCCAGAAGCACCACCAATGAGAATGCTGTTTCCCTCACGCTACAGAATATTCATGCCGAATCACTCGAAATCAGGCCCCGATTCGGCCATCCATGCACTGGGTCACCAATCTACTAACACAGCCCTCACATACTCCACCCTGCCGTATTACAACCAATCCTAGCTAGTTGTGAAATTTTTGAAAAGGGGGAAACCCAGTCTTCAATTA
>Ga0307510_10001723_pt1 | contig 24326 bp, 17 predicted proteins | sample 12_EM_MG_FD_207224 | JGI IMG/M metagenome (GOLD analysis project Ga0307510, IMG submission 207224) | Populus trichocarpa ectomycorrhiza microbial communities from riparian zone in the Pacific Northwest, United States - 12_EM | ecosystem: Host-associated > Plants > Roots > Unclassified | place... | reverse complement strand
AACTCCGATCAAATCAGGTCAATTTTTGCCTGTCTCTAGTATGATTATAAGAATCCGATCGGGGTGCTTAATGTATTTGGTGAAATTACTATCCTACACAAAAGAGACTAATTAATTTGTTTTTATTACTTCAGGGATTGCTTAATCTATTGTTAAAACATAAAGGGACTAATTTATAATTTACTAGAGCAAACACACATCCATTAAACGATATCGTTTCATGAATTAGATTATTAGAGGGAAAGGAAATCGAAAAGAGAAATGAAATGAAAACCACAAGCAGAAATAAAGAGTGGTAATGCGAAGAAGAAAAGGTAGAGAACAAAATTGGTTGTTGAGTGATTAATGGCGGAGCAGAGAAATATGTGGAACTGGGAGGTGGCTGGCTTCGAGCCAAGGCCGGTGGAGGTGGAGCAGCCGATCGTACGGCGGTACTCGATCTCGACGACGCGAGAGAATTCGGAGTTCTCGAAGCAGGCTCTCGCCTCCAAAGTTCACCGATTGAAAGATAAAATCAAGGTTCTAATTTTTATTTTATTTTTTGAAATATAGTATAAAAGAACAAGCACTGATTGTTTTTAGTAAATTTATTATTATTATTATTTTTTAAAATGAACTAAACAGCTTGCAAAAGAGGATTACTTGGAGTTGAGACAAGAAGCAAGTGATTTACAGGAATATTCTAATGCGAAACTTGATCGAGTTACTCGTTATCTTGGAGTCCTTGCTGAAAAAACTCGTAAGCTAGGTATTACTTCTATCATGTTCCTTTAATTTTTCATGCATTTTTCACTTTATAAGATAATTTTTATGCGTTTTTCACTCTAGAAGATGCGGATGCAGAGACAATACTTGTGGTGTAGTTCAAGAATTAATGTTGAATAATTGGAAAGAGAAAAAAAAATGATAATATTGAAAAAAAAACTAGTAGTTCGTGGTGGAGTATTTTAGTGATTTATTCAATTTTTATATGCTTCATACCGGCTTTGCTTCTTTTCCTCAAGGTTTTTTGTTGGTGGGTTCTGTTGACGGATTTGAACTTTATCTAAATATAAATGCCAGATCAAGTTGCCCTTGAAACCGAGGCTAGAATATCTCCACTCATCAATGAGAAGAAAAGATTGTTCAATGACTTGTTAACAGCCAAAGGTACTTACTTATCTTTCCGAGCTTTGGTTTGCTCTCTCTTTCTCTCGCACCGCTCACATTGACATTTATTTTCATTATGGATTATTATTCTTCACTGAGCTTAAACAATTCCTGAGCACTCATTTAGTTTGGCAACTCCTTTTATTTTCAGGAAGCATAAAGGTGTTTTGTCGTGTACGACCATTATTTGAAGATGAAAGTCCTTCTGTTGTTGAATTTCCTGATGATTGCACAATCCGCGTCAATACTGGCTCTGATACCATCTCCAATCCCAAAAAAGATTTTGAATTTGACAGAGTTTATGGACCTCATGTGGGACAAGGTTTGCATTAAAAAGTGTCATTTTTCATTGTTTTATTCTACCTGAAATGGTTATACATTTGTTCATTATTATCCAAAAAGCGCCATTAAAAAAAGGTGTACATCCTCTGGTAATACATCCATGTATATACTTGTGTGATGTACTTTGTTAGTTTGTTGTTTAGGCAAAGCTTTAATGTTTAATCTTCTTTGTGCAGCTGAGTTGTTCACAGATGTTCAACCATTTGTGCAGTCTGCTTTGGATGGATATAATGTTTCTATGTTTGCTTATGGACAAACTCACTCTGGAAAGACACACACTATGGTCTCTCTCTCTCTCTCTATATATATATATATATCCCCATATTTATAAGCATGAACAATTACCTATGCATGATATACACATGCACATATAGGTTCATACATATGCATATGTGTCTATGTGTGCATGCATGTGTATATCTAATTACATTTGTGGATTATCTATCTTGTTCATGCTTATAAAAGCATGGAACAATGCCTGCTCTTTATAGACTAATATAGAAGTTCTACTATGAAAGGTTGAATGGTAAGATTTGGTGTGGTGTTTTCTGATGTTCTTGGGAAAACTAGCATGATTGATGATTGCACTAGTTAAATTAGTGATTCTTTAACTGTGTAGTCTGATTTTTCTTTGCATGACGGAAGTTTCTCTGCGTCCTCTTTTCACTGCTCATGTTGGTCCTTACTAGTTGTGGGGCCTTATCATGGCAGTTTTATGCTTTTTTATGAATTCTTTGGCATTTTGATCGTCCGCTTGCTATGTGTGTGTGTGTGTGGATATACTAATGCAATGCCATAATCTCTGGTCTAATATGTTCTTTGTTGACATAATTTGACTTTTCAGGAAGGATCTAGCTATGATCGTGGTTTATATGCTCGTTGTTTTGAAGAGTTGTTTGATTTGGCTAACTCAGATTCAACTTCTACTTCTCAGTTCAATTTCTCTGTTACGGTTTTTGAGCTATACAATGAACAGGTTTTGCATTGTTCATGGCATTTTCTTTTTCAATATATTCTTTGGGAGGAGGCAGGAAGAGGGTGGGGTTTTTAGGCAGTAGTGTAAATGATAATTTGGTACTTTAATCTTAACTCCTTTCTTGCTTTTGTAGATAACTGATTTGCTGTCAGAGTCCGAGAGTACTTTGCAGAAGATCTGCATGGGATCACTGGAATCTTTTATAGAGCTTCAACAAGAAAAAGTCGATAACCCATTGGACTTTTCTAGAATCTTGAAAGCTGCATTTCAGAGACGGGAAAATAACATATCAAAGTTGAATGTTTCTCACTTGTATGGCCTACATCCTTTATAGTCAAAGACTTTCTTTCTCTAACTCTCGTATGGTGTTCTGTTTAAATACTATCATGCTTTTAGAAGTATATAAAGGCCATATTTTCAATGTTGAAAGATTCCTAATAATGTTGATACTCAATCAAAGACTTTTAGAATATTTCTGAAAATTTCAATAATTATTTGCCCTTGCTGCAGGATTAGATAATTTTCTGACTTATATTTTGTGTACAGCTTTAGGGACTTCTAGAGGAGTCTCCTTAGTTGACAGACCCATGGACTAGGGCACCTACATTTTGTTTGGAGTCTCCTAACTGTTACATTTGTTCCATTCTAATGAAGCATTTTTCTAGTAGAAAAAAATAATTCTAAGGTCCTACTATCACCAAACATGTGATTATGGTAGTGATAATGATTGAAATATGTAACTTAAAATAGTATCCATATGTAAAAGAAAAAGTGAACTATAGGACAAATTTATGTATGCCATAAATGTTTTGTGTTTCTATGTTCTGCTCTCTAATTATTTGTGATTTCTTGTTTTTGCTATTCTCAGGATTGTAACAGTGCACATATATTATAACAATGTGATCAGTGGAGAGAACTTGTATAGCAAGCTTTCTCTTGTTGACCTGGCTGGAAGTGAAGGTCTAATAGCAGAAGATGATAGCAGTGAGCGTGTGACAGACATGCTACATGTGATGAAATCACTCTCAGCGTATGTTACATTAGCACACTGTTTGCTAACTACTTTTCTCGGTGCTGCTGTGGTTAAATAACTGGGTTTTGGACTTGGTCATGAAACAGAGGTTCTGTTTTTTCTTTGCAATTAAGTGTATATATATTCTTACAAGCCAATCCCCTAAACTTGGGTTATAGATTTCCTGCATTATGTTTTATGTTGAGAAGTTTGAGACACTTGATGGACTGGGATAAGCATATTTTCTGTCTATTTAACTTATTAGGAATTATGGCTGCAATAATTTTGGCACACAGGCTCTCATGTTTTTGAAGGCCACTCTTGTCATTTGGTGCCATTATCTTATTGTATTTTATGCTGTATATGTAGGTTGGGGGATGTCTTGTCTTCTTTAACTTCAAGGAAGGATGTTGTTCCTTATGAAAATTCAATGCTGACAAAAGTTCTTGCTGACTCCTTAGGTACTGCCATTTTACACCTTGAATGTGTGAAGATTTTTTGACATTTTGTTGTGATTAGAATTGGAGCATCTAGAAGTAGTTATTCTGAAAACAGAATGAATAAATTCTTTTTTGTTTTTGAATGTGAAAATGATTTATTGAAAGGAAGAGAGTTACATGGTGAAAGGAAATATATCATTTGAAGAAGAAAAAACTTTCATTTAATTGCGTGCTAATGTTAATGCATTTTATTCTTGTTATTTTATTTTATTTTGCTTGTGTTATTCGCATATAGCTGCCTCTTAATTGTTCTAGGCACAATAAAAAACGTGATGGTAAATGTGCTGAAAGCAAACTTATAGGCTTTACACGCATTTTGGATTTAAATAAATTTAAATTTGAAGCTACTTAGTGCAAAAATATAGATATGCTCAGTTGATAGAATTTGTCTGATCTCCAACCAAATTTGATTCTGTCACGCTAGACATTGCTATGCATCAATCTTGGATGTAGTTGTAGTTGTTCTTTAAAAAATGTAACGAGTTCACTCATTTTCTTATATTGTTTCAATTTTTCTTCCAATATCAATAGGCTGATTGTTTCTTTCCATGTTGAGATTAATTTTTGAATCATTACTTATTTTTTCTCCACAACTAATTTTCTTTCTGCAGGGAGGGATTCAAAAACTTTGATGATACTTAATGTGTGTCCAAATATTGCAAATTTGTCTGAGACATTATCGTCTCTCAGCTTCTGTTCTAGGGCTAGAAATGCTACACTAAGCCTCGGAAATCGAGATACAATTAAGAAGTGGAGAGATGTTGTAAGTTCTTGTTTCTTGATGATGATTCTTTACTGTTTGGCAATCTTTCCTCTTTGAATGTGCTCTTTTTCATCAATGGGTCCCTCATATTTGCCAGGCAAGTGATGTAGGACATGTTTGAGCTTTTCTCCTGCACGTATTTTATGGTGGGCTAGGATTCAAAAACTGGGAATTTCAGTTAGATTGAAGAAGAAAACGGATTCACAATCTGTAAATTGAATTGCTGGTGCATGAAAAAGACTAATGCATCACAACACCATTAGTAAAGGTTCTAGGAACCGCACCTAGAAAAAGAAAAATAAACAGCTAGTTCTTAAAGTTATACCTAAGATTGATTGCATCACAAAATCTCAGGTGCGTAATTGCTGAAATCTTTATGGAGAAGAAAGGAAAATTTATCTTGACAAAATTATGTAATATTTTGCTTAAAAAAACTAGGTTATATCTTTGTTTTGTTTTCAGAATAATATTTTTTCACAATTTTTGTATATAATAATTATTCATTTTTCTTTACTAGTTTGTTTATAACTAAAGTTTCAATTAAAAATAAATTCAAGCAATTTATTTTAATCTTACAATCAAAATCTTGTTTTAAAATTGTTTCCTTGATAGTAATTTAAATTCAAAATAGCACAACGATGGATTACCAATTAATCAATTGATTTTGCTCACAACACAACACAACAATTCATTAACAAACAGCGTATATATTCCTTCATTTCATATTACAACACCGAAAAACAGTCACACCATGACACTGCACAACATGGTATAGCTGGGCCAACAGGCTGAGTTATTAGTACTTCTAATTTGTTAATGGCTCAGATCTCTAACTAAGAAAACACAAATATTTAAGGACTAATTAATTAGAAGGCACAAAAGAGCACATACACACTTCTTTTTGTTGGCTATATTGCAAGTCTAGGCAAAGATACCTGGGTAAGAAAGTTTGGATGGCCTCAATTTGATCATCAGGATAAAATGTCAAAATACAAAAATGCTGCAGTGGGCTTGTGACAAGTAGCAAGGCCCTTGTATTGTTGAAATTTATAGATTCAGTCTTTATGAAAAAGAATTAGACAGCGTTAACATATAGCTGGAATGGGTTTGAGGTGCCTTTTCTTCTTATGAATAATTTAATGTTTCACTCTTCCACATAATATCATCATTCTAGCATGTTGCAAATGTTAAGGTCTGTGATGTTAATTCATTTGCTGAAACAGTCATGGAACATGCCAATCCTATAGTTTGTAATGTTTTTGTAGGCTAATGATGCACGCAAGGAGTTGTATGAAAAGGAAAAGGAAATTCAAGATCTGAAACAAGAGGTTTTGGAATTGACGCAAGCACTCAAAGATGCAAATGACCAGTGTGTCTTGCTCTTCAATGAAGTTCAGAAGGCGTGGAAAGTTTCTTTCACCCTGCAATCGGATTTAAAGGTTTTGTAATTTCACGAGTTTGATATTTTCCCATTCTATCACGGACTGCATGCTACCTGACTGTTTAGAATAATTTTGGTTTTTCAATTTGTTGCTCGAATCTTTTTTAGCCATTAGCCAATTCTCCCCCCCCCCCTGAAAACTTGTACTTAGTATGGGAATGCAAAATTTTCAATTTTGAGAAAAAATTAAATGTATGCTTCTATACTTTGCTGAGCCATCTGATTGTATGCATAAGGGACACATGTGCTTCTGTATTTAACATTGAATTTTGTACTTTTTAACTGTCCATATCTGGTCAAAACTTTTGTTTTGTTGCCTCTAAACCTGAAATTAAGCTGTTTCATTACTCTCATTGATGCAGTCAGAGAATATTATGATTGCTGACAAGCATAAGGTGGAAAAGGAACAAAATGCTCAGCTTAGAAATCAAGTTGCTCAACTGCTACACACGGAACAGGATCAAAAAATGATAATGCAACAAAAAGATTCCACAATTCAGACACTCCAGGTTTGTTTTATATTCTGCTTCTCTTTCCTGCTTCTTGGGCTTCGTGCCTTGTATATATACTGGTTCGAAATGTAGTTTATGTTCCTATATGCAGTGATAGCTCGTGACAATTTCTTAACTATTTCTTACCTGGCTCTGTCTAGGAGTCATTGGTAGTTTCTCATCTTTGAGTAATCTGAACATCTTTTCAGCATGCAATTATGTATTAAGTTTGTATTTGCATTGATCATAGAGCCCATGCACTTTTATTAACAAATAAATGTGATACTTTAGCTTATCACAGAAGAGAAAAGGTCACGACTAGCAATCAAAATAAACATACATACTTTTTCCTTTTGTGTTCTTTTTTGGGTCTTTTTGTAGGCAAAGGAAGTGTATTTCTAAGTTTGTCTTTGGAGGGTGAAGTCGTTAATCAGATTTGTGCTTTTTATGAACCCTAATGACAGGGGAAAATAAGATTTCTTCTCTCTCAATTCTTTTAGTTTTTCTCTCAGACAAGAAAAAAGATATTGGAGTTTGGAGAGGTTTGGTAAATTTGTCACTCTTTTATTTTCGCCACCTATCAGGACTCCATGTCTATCTTATTTCTCCCTAGATAATTGTAATCAGAAAGCTAAAATCTAAGGTGCCTTATCTGCATAGTGGTTCTCCTTGAGATGAATACCAATAACCCGTTGCAGGTTAGGGGGGGGGTTCATGAAGCCCTTTCTCGTGTTGATTGTGTTATGTGTTTTGATAGTGGGAGTTGGACACCTTTTCTCACTTCATTATGTGGCATGGGCACTGTGGAATAGATCTATTGTTTTATGGGATTCATTGGGTGTTCTGGGATCAGTGGAGGTCCCCCTCTTAATTTTTTCAGATGGTTATGGGAAGAGGAAGGATAGCAAGATCAAGCAAAATTTTGGAATCTTCAGTGACTGTCATCTCTCAAGGCAACTTTTGAGGGACAAAATAGTTTTTCTCACCTCTTTATGGTCTATTGGGTGCCACCTACTTCCTTTCTCTGTCTCTGATTGATAGCAATTCCTCTCTCCCTCTAAGTGGGCATCTGGAAGTATCTTTGCACTAGAAGCTATAGAATCATCACATTAGAAGAACAAAGAGAATATAGGAGGTATCCAACTCCAACTACTTCTGGAAAGGCCCCCCTCTCATGAATCAATTCGATGGATCTTCCTCTTTTGGAAGTTGGAAGTTCTGCCAACCAGTGGCTCTAGGCAAGTCATACTGGGAATGTTGTTCCACACATTAGCTCAATTCTACCTTACACATCCCCACTACTCTTATGTTTTGGTGTCTGGCTATGCCCCTTTTAAACAGATGAGACGGATGAAAACTATATATAGATATTCTGGAAATCCATTGAAATCACCTGGTTTTGTTAAAAAACTTAAACTAACTTACCTGGCTAGAAAAGGCCGGGGTTTAGTTCACTCATGAAAGACCCAGTTGTTGTTGAAGCTAGGCCATTGGTCTTAAGAAAGTCTCAAGATTTCATTCTATGTTGATCATGAATCCATTAGAGTTCTAGTATGTGGTAACGTTCTGAACCCAATCTTCACTAGAAGAGGCAATGTCAATTGTATTTGTGCTCCATTTGGCATTAGCCTTCCTACCTAAATAGATAGACCATTTGTAGAACAAATCTATCCATAGCTCTTTCCCTCCCTCTTCTTCCCATTCGGGTTGGGTTTACCCAGAAGTAAAGAAAGAAGCTTCAGTGATTGTCATCTCTCAAGGTAACTTTTGTGGGGCAAAATAGTTTTTCTCACTTCTTTATGGTCATCAGCAAATGGGGTCATCGAAGGTGTTTCTTTAGCTGTTATTAAAATCCCTAGTATGATAGAGTTCCTTTTTGTTTCAGCTCATGTTCCCATTTAAAGGATGGCTCATGGCCTTTCGTTCTGTACTTGTGCTGTAGCTCCTTTTCTGATAGGATTACTTCTTTTATGAAAGAAAAAATCAATTTTTGTTGCTGTTCTTCTGTTCTGCTGCTCACATATATTTTCTGTAAATGGTTGTATCATAATGGGAAAATTCACTTTTGGATTTAGGCCCAAATTAAAAGCATGGAGTCACAGCTCAATGAAGCTCTCCGTTTGAGGGAAGCTCAGTCAACATTTGGCTCAGAATCAGGGCCTGTGATTTCATCAATCTCTAAGGCAACCGGGGATGGCATGGATTCTTCAGCAGTAACCAAGAAACTTGAAGAAGAGCTAAGAAAGCGTGATGCTTTGATTGAGGTCTGCAATAATTTCCATAAATGTACTTGAAATTGAGAACTATTTGAATAAGTATGGATTTCTAACTGCTCTACTTCTCCTCTAATTATAAATAACATTGAGCTGTATGGAAGAGTGAGCTCTGGTTCATGTAATTATATGTTTTCATTTGTTTACCATACAAATGGTATGGAAAAAAAGGAAGGGAGAGAAAATACCTAGGGAAGAAAAATACAAGGCCCGGAAATGCATATTAGATATAGGTGTCTTTTAGTGAAAGGAGAGGCATAGTTTTCCTATTTCATGAATCCATTTTTCCTTGCACCAATTTTGGACTTGCTTCCTCAGGTGTAGTTTGTCTTACTGGAGTTCATTATTTGTTTGATTATGCAGAGGTTGCATGAAGAAAATGAGAAACTGTTCGATAGATTAACAGAAAAAGCCTCTTTAGCTGGATCACCCCAGGTAGTTTTTTTATTTTATCTGATGTTGATGTAATCACTTCTTTTTTATATAATTTTAAATATAGTTTATTTTCCCAAAATTTGCAATCTGCCTGATTGTTACATTCTCTTGTTATACTTTGTACTTGTTGCTTCCATTATTTTCCTTGTTGTGAAAGGATACAAGTTTTAGATTTTATTAGACCATCTATTAGACCATCTACCTGCGTGATGCTGCTGATAAATTTTGAAAGGCAATTTTTTTCAATTAGCACTCTGAGAATATGTTTAAGCTTTCTAATTTAATAAATTTAAATATTATTAGTGTGATTTTAGGTTGTTAATATTTAATAGTGTATGTGTACTTTTAGAAAGTTTTGGTATAATTTATGAGTGTGTTTGATTTTTTTTTTAAAAAATTCTCTATGATTATGTTTTGTGTATTTTAGAAAAGAAAAAAGAATCACATAAAAAATCAAATGAATAGAATAGAGAGAGAAGTGTGCAAGATACACACTTCACGTCATCTGCCCTTAAGACAGCCTTGTCACCCAGACCCATTTTTGCAGGTCTGTGCCTTTTCTACTCAATTCTTCGCCAACCAGGCTTTCATTATCTACAACCTTCATGCTTAAAAACACCAAACACAATAAAAAAAATCCACAAGCACTATTTCAACACCCAAACATCCCCTTTTTAATGTAAGATTGAACCCATTGAACAACTCAAATATCGAGCCCAACTACAAATGACTCGTTAAAAAAAGAAGAAGCTTATATTAATTGAGTTTAAAATAATAAATAATAAATGATGAAATTGTGATATTTGATCAATAATAAGGACAACAAAGTATATTGGTTGCTAGAGTAAAACATCCTAAACCATATAGTATTATTATAATTATGGTGTTTATGTCAAAGATTTGAAGTTTCCAGGCCGGGTTCTTTCACTTCAGATACTTTAATTCATGAAAATGTCAGTTTTTGAGGTGAAGGTTCTGCAGTTTTGCTTCTTTATTTCCAAGATGGTGAAATAGGTGCTCTTCCTTTCAACCTATCAAATCCTGCATGCATATATAGAGGGCAGGTTCAAAGAACATTGTAATTGAGTTCTGGTATATGACAATGACACCAATACATCTTATTGATTCTAATTAGTTAAAAAAGAATAATATTTCTGCGTAGAATTGATGAAGATTTTTTTTTTGTCATTTTTAGTGTTCACATAATTGGTTTCAACAGCCTGTTTCTTTTTACAATTCTTTGTATTCAGATAGACATGTCACTCTATTAAGAATCAAGTTGTCAAAGCATCTATTCTGTTCTGGTGTTGTGGCAGTTTCTATATGCCCACTATTCTTTAAAAAAAAAAAACAGAAAACTTGCAATCTATTTAATATTTCCTCGCATTGCCAGGCAGGCACCTTTTGTAGGGTGATAATGTATGCATGTTACTTTGGGTGACAATTCTTCTATTGCCTGTCAACCAAATGCATCCAGATTTCTAACTTTGGTATATTCCTTTTCAGGTGTCTAGTCCATTGTCCAAAGGAACTGTGAATGTTAAGTCTCAGGAGCTGGGAAGGTGTTTGCTCATATTTGATTTTAGTAGTGATTGCTTTGTCTTTTTACTTTCTTCATATGTGCATAGCTCTATAGTGAACTTCTTTGTAATTCTTTACACAGAAATGAGAACAATAAAGGACGTTCAATGGATGTTGCTCCATCACCATTGGGTGCAGATAAGACTGATGGAACCGTTGCCTTGGTTAAATCAGGATCTGAGAAAGTTAAATCCACTCCGGCAGGAGAATATCTTACAGCTGCACTAAATGACTTTGATCCTGAACAATATGACAGCCTTGCTGCCATTTCAGATGGTGCAAACAAGCTTTTGATGTTGGTATGCTTTGTGACTGCCTGTTCCATCTGGATTGAAAATTTACAGTCTAATTTCAATGTGTATCTTGTTCAAGTGAACATTTATATCAGCCTGATCTTCAGTTCTCCAATTTGAAATGGGGATAGAATGGTCCTTCTAATGTTGACCTTAGGGAAACTAGATCTACCAAGTGGTTCCTTCATCATTGACTGCCTGTATTTAAGTTTCATCTTTGAACAGTGGTTTAGTTCCAAAATATTTGTTAGAAAACTTAAGTGACCGGAAGTGTTTAACTCTAGCCATCTTTGTTATGATTTATAGGTGTGTTTATGCCTCAGAACTGAGTACTCTGGTAATCTTCATTTGCTGTGATTTGATATAGAGAATAGTTTTCCTTAAAATGTCTTTTAACTTCCCCAGCATTTGTCTTAGGTTTAGACATGGTGCTCTTCGATTGTTTCACTGAATTTATTTTGGCATAGTACTTTTCACTTTTTAATTTTAGTAATGCTTGGATTACTAACCATTTTGGTAATAATCGTTTAGTGGGATTTAATTATATAGGAAAATCTTTTAAAATCAAGGTTACATGGTTATTATTAGCACATTCACTTTATATATATTATAAGCTGATACATCATTTAGTAAAATTGAGTTATTCCCAAGATAAATAAATTATATTTTATAAATAAAAATACTTATGATTGAATATTTCTGCTGCTATGGCTGAAAAGTTTTCATTGCATAGCTTCTTATATTCCATCCACTGGGAATTTTATGCTTGTATTAATAAGACCTTGCATGGTGACTTCCAATATTTTGCAGGTTCTGGCAGCAGTCATTAAAGCAGGTGCTTCTAGAGAGCATGAAATACTTGCTGAAATCAGAGATGCTGTTTTCTCTTTTATCCGCAAAATGGAACCAAAGAGGGTAATGGATACCATGCTTGTTTCCCGTGTCAGAATTTTGTACATAAGATCTTTGCTTGCCAGGTCTCCGGAGCTGCAGTCCATCAAGGTAACAGTGTATTTGATGCTCGTTTCATTCATTTCTCTTGCTGAACATGTATGCAATCATCTGTTTCTTTATTGAATTACTGTGTCTATTCTCTTTTTTTACTTCATTTTGTAGGTTCCTCCTGTTGAGTGCTTTTTGGAGAGGGCTAATACTGGACGAAGTAGAAGCTCCAGCCGAGCCAATAGTCCTGGAAGATCCCCTGTGCACTTTGTGGAGGAGCAGATCCAAGGCTTTAAAGTGAACATAAAGCTGGAGAAGAAGTCTAAGCTGTCATCAGTTGTTTTGAGAATGAGAGGAATTGATCAGGTTGCTGCCATTTGCTGTCCTTTTCTCTTTCTTTTGTTTTTCTTTCCCTTTTCTCCTGCCAACTTTCTAGATTAACATTCTGCCCTGTGCCATCTATTTTCTGCTATTTTCCCAGCCAAACGTGCAATAAAAGTAATTTCATGTAGTGTGCACAAGAACACAAATAATCCAAAGCTAGCCCAACAGGAAAAGGACAAGAGTTCTCTTCTTTGAATGAAAAATATTGAGAATCTTGAAATGTTGTCACTAGTCTTGTGAAATGCTGTGTTATAATCTCTTGCTGATGTGCTTATTAAGATTATTATGTACTCCCAAATCTCGTTGTATGGGTCATAGTGTTCTGCTAGATATACTTTTTTCATGTTGCTAATTGACTCCAATAATTTTGTTTGTCATACCTGTAGGATGCATGGAGGCAGCAGGTAACTGGTGGAAAACTGAGGGAAATTCAAGAGGAAGCAAAAAGTTTTGCAATAGGAAACAAAGCTCTTGCTGCTCTCTTTGTTCATACTCCAGCTGGCGAGCTGCAGAGGCAAATTAGGTCCTGGCTTGCGGAGAATTTTGAGTTTCTTTCTGTTACTGGAGATGATGCATCGGGTGGGATCACTGGTCAATTAGAACTCCTTTCGACTGCAATTATGGATGGCTGGATGGCTGGATTGGGTGCTGCATTGCCTCCCAGTACAGATGCTCTTGGCCAGCTTCTATCCGAGTATGCAAAACGGGTTTTTACTTCTCAATTGCAACACTTAAAGGTACGCCTCTTCATTAGCTGAGATTTACTCTTATTTTGCTCCTTGTTACATTAAATGTGTACTATAGATGCCCGGGCACGGACCTGGCAGTCATCTTCTCTGCATGGTTTAGTTACTCACACTAGAGTATATACACAGTGCAGTTGCTTGTCTTTTGTGTAGAGTTGCTGTTATATTTGAGAACCTGAGTTCTTCATGGGATTCCTGTGACTATCTGTTTTCCTAACAAACATGCTACTTTGATCTTATTGCATTATTTCTTCTAGAAAAGCTTTTCTTGGCAAGGTCACTGATGGTTTTGATCAAAACATGAGAATGTATCATTAGTTAAATTTAGCTCGGGGTTTTTTTCTTGTGAGGAATTTGTTGGTGTTGGAGAGGAGCCATGCTCCATCGTTTGAAAAGAGAGCATGATTTTGATCAGGGCATTAGTGGTGGGTGGACTGTACCATTTATGCTGTCCCTGAAGATAGAGATGCTTGGGAACTTGTCATAAAAAGATGGCTGTGGAATTTGGCAAGTAAAATATGAGATCCAGAAAACCTTGTGCAAAAAAAGAATTCAACATTTCTGATTTTATTTAAGAGAAATTGGAGATGAATATGTTGGTCCCAGAGAGAGTCATGTCCCATTATGTAGGCAAAGTGCAGTTAATGTGGTTTTGGTCTGTGCAAGATGCTCATGTTGATGGAGTTTCAGCTTGTCTGCTGTCATGGGAAGACAGGAATGCTTTATTACTTTCTTGTAAAATTCTGGGGGTGAAGTTAATTGGCATCCATAACCTTTTTCTAACAAGATAGTTTAATATTTTGTTTATGGAGACAAAAATTTGACAATTAGGGGGCGTTTGTTCTAGAAAATAACCCTCATAAATATATTCATATGTTTGGTGAGCTTTGGAAAAGTTGGTCAACATAAAATGAAATAATTTACAGTCAAACTTAAAACACCCTTAAAAAACTTTGAAAAATGACTTAGGGTTCTCAGAAAAGGAAAACATTTTACAAGGGACCCACATCAATAAACAAGTAAATAAATACAACCATCACATGCGAACACTCGATTGGAACCAACATCAATAAACAAGTTAAAACAAAAAACACTATTTGGCAAAAAGTGTTTGGCTCTTTGCATAAATGATTTTCTTTTTTCCATGCACAACAAACAAATAATTTTCATTTAAAACACCCAAATAATGGAAAATCACTAATTTTCCAGGAAAATGTTTTCCTTGAATGCAGATTATTTTCCAGAAACAAATGCCCCCTAGGATGAGAGAGATAATTTTGGATACAAAAAACTTATGTAGCTCTTCTTTTGTTGCACATCCTTTTTTGTACTAATCTGTTCTTGAACCCAATACTCTGCCCTGTCAAGAACAGCAGTATCCAAATTCTCATGACATAAATGCATAATCTCCTAGGACTCATGTTTCCTCTTCCTATGAATTAATTCATGCTGACCAATCCATCTAAAGAAGAGTGTTGCGCATATCTGAGTAACTGCACTCCTTGAGTACAAATTCTCCAGTAAGGATCCTTTTCTTTTTTTGATGAAATGCCTGTAGCCTCTAAGTAATTTTTCGCTCCATGGTCTTCAAACAGAGCTAATTTCACAGTGATTAGTGAAAGAACATTGGGGATTAGAATAAACCTAGCTAATTGGAAAACCAAAAATTTATATTTCCTTAGTTCATTTGAAGCAACTGTTTGGCAATGAGCAGACAGAAGGTGTATGTTTCAAGATTTTATTTACAGATGCACTATGCTGTCATGTTCATTTTCAGGACTCTTAATGCTCACATTCATAAGCTCTGTCACTTCATCCTCGAGAGAATTTGAAAATCTTTGTCTCTTCTGCTCGAGAGAGTTTCTGTCTTTGTCTGGTTCTTTCCTACAAGCACCCTCGATGAATCATCTAAATCATGAAGCCATGAGATTAATGTTTGGTTTCAGACAGCTGCACATCCTTCATTATGTTGGAGCTTTTTGATTTTTTACTCTTATCAGGCATCAACTCTTAAGAGTTTTTTCAAAATAAACTGGAAATTCAAATAGCAAAACTTTGAGGGAAAAAAAGTCATTTGTTTACTTTAGGCATTGAACTTAATTGAAGGTGTGAATAGTCCATATTATTCTATATACAGTGCTTTTTTACTTTATTTTCCAGCATATAACCATAGTGTGCCGAGATATTTTCCGAGATATATTTGCTGTGGTGCATATGATCTTACTTCAGTAAACAAATTGTGTTCTCTCTCTCTCTCTCTATTTTGAATCTGTTCTAGTTTCTCATGAGGATGTGTTTACAACCATGAGCACCATTTGAACATTGCCTTAATCTCTCCATTTTTATTTATCAGGATATTGCTGGGACCTTAGCATCAGAAGAGGCAGAAGATGCAGCACAAGTAGCGAAACTGCGTTCAGCTCTAGAGTCTGTTGATCACAAAAGAAGAAAGGTAGTTATTTTCAGCTGACCAGCATGTTTTGTCTCTATCCTTAAATATCTTACAGTTACCTTTCTTCACTGAATTATTAGATTGCATTTCAAAGTCAAAGGTTGTAAACGTGTACATCTTAAGTGGATTCTTTTCATGCTTAGTGGAGTCTTTTAAATGCTGATGAATAATTTTGATGTGACTAGAAATTGCGTATGCTGTGCATAAATTTGTATTAAATGTCAAAATTAGGAGAAGTTGATTCATCAATTGGAATTTCCAACCCTCCTTTTTTTAACCATTATCACTTGAAGGGTAAAAGCGTCATGCAGGTAAAAAAAGTCATGTCTTTAGGTAAAAAAAGTCAATGTCTTTAAGCAATCATTGATATCACGTGGAGATGGTGTTTGGATTTAAAATCATGTCCAGAAGAAGAAAAAACAAAGAGTTTCAACATCGCAAAACACTTGGTATGAATGGTGGGTGTATAGCAATTTTTTTAGTCATGATAGGAACTCAAGTAGAGGAGCTAGATGCCACTTCAAATTTCTGGTTCTGAAAATGATGGCTAGATGTTGATGTTTACTAACAAGATATGAGCACCTACGACAGTCTTAAAGCTGAGTAAACTAGAGATGGGAATTAGTACCTAAAGGTCTGTTATATTCCATATATTTTTATCATTTGCAGAGTATTTTCCCAAAATTTTTATAGCATGGCTAGATAATTTTTAAGCTTATGTAACTAAGATAACGATTGATCAGTTTTGTTTTCTGGAATAGGATAATACTGTTGGGGATTTTGAATTGAACGCCCTTGGTCATCTTCATGATTGCAAGTCAATAGTGAATTGTGGATGTTCTTATTTCTTAAAAATATTCAATGGATGGTCATCTTCATCTGCAATTATTGAATTCAGAAATTTGTGCTGTTGTCAATCTTTTCACCTCTTGATATTAAAATGTTAATTGAGCTGATGCTATAAAGGTTACTGGGCCTTCTATGGTGTATGGTTCTTTGGACTTGGAAAGATTTTTCTTTTCTATTTTCTATTTGTTTATTTGTTTCATTTATGTTTTTAGTTGAGCGGTATTAAATTCTTTCTTTATCCATTCATTTCTTGCCCTGAGTAATAGATTGTATTTAGTGCACTTGTGCTATGACAATTGTGTTTCCTTTTCCTTTTCTTTTTTGGTAATGGCGTGACAATTATGCTACATTATCTTATCCTTCCACCCATTTTTCTTGGGTTTAAAAAATACATTCTTTGCATGTCTTGATGTTATTATTTGTTATCCTTAGATTTTGCAACAAATGAGAAGTGATGCAGCCTTATTAACATTGGAAGATGGTGGTTTGCCTGTTCAAAATCCTTCCACTGCTGCTGAAGATGCACGATTAGCATCTCTGATTTCTCTTGATGGCATATTGAAGCAAGTCAAGGTTTTATTCCTCTCTTATGAAATTATTGTTTATTTGCATAATGAAGCCATTCTGATTATTTACATGATCACTGAGTTAAAGCGGAATCAGTAACAACCGATTTTTAAACAGGATATATTGAGACAATCCTCAGTGAACACCTTGAGTAAATCTAAGAAGAAAACGCTGCTTGTTTCTCTGGATGAACTTGGGGAAAGGATGCCTTCCCTCCTCAATATTGATCACCCATGTGCCCAAAGGCAAATTGCAGAAGCTCGTCGCATGGTTGAGGTATGTACATGTGTGTGTGTGTGTGCGTGTGTCTGGTGGTGGTAGTAAAGAGTAAAAACAGTAAAAGCATGGCTAAAAGCTGAACAGAAATTGAAGGGAGAACAGTAAACAGAACAATGCAAATATGGCTAAAAAATTGAGAAGAAATTGAAGTTGGAGCTAGAGATTAAGATATAGAGTTTGTAGGAATCATCTAACTTAAATAAATTATTAATAAAACAAAGCTTGTGTTGTAAAATAGCTCTACTAGCCTATTTATACTAGTTCAAAGGCTTGACCCTTGTAGGAAAGAAATAAAGTAACATGCCACCTACATGATCGATAGAAAATCCAAATAACATAAAGATTCCTAATAAATTAACAAAAAGAAAAGGAAAAGAAAAGAAAAGAAAGAAGGAAATCATAATCAGCTAGGAAACTTAGAAGCTCCTATGTCATACTATTAGTTGTGGTGGTATAGGTAGGCACATTACACAAGTAAATGATAGAGGGTGCAAGAAAATCTAGAAATCAAGTTTGTTGTACATAAAAATGGAGGATTGCCAACAGAAGCCTGAGAACGCCAAAGTGAATAGTTTCTCCTTTTTCCTTTCATTGAAACACTATTTCTATATTGGTATCATAAAAAATTGTTCCATCATGGTAGTTTTAATGTTTTATTGTATCTCGTTATATGGAATTGAAAAACAATTAGAGGATCATTAATGTAATTAAACAATTGAAAATATTAATGTTAAATAAGAAAAAAAAAGACCGATACTCTATTGCTTTCTCTTGCATTGTTATATCCGTGCACATGCTCGTTTTTATTTAAAAGATGATCACATTAATTAGAGAAGAAAAGGAACAAAAAAAGGCAATTTACACAACAGTGAGGATAAGCTATTATATATGTATAGCCTAGCTCCAAGAATAGAACTTGATACCTTCGAGTTAGAAGTCCTGAAAAATTTCTTGGTTAACCCTGGAATAATACTGGATGAAGTTCTCTGATCTGAGGGAGAGGGAAGTGACTCAAGCTCGTGACCCCTTGGAACTTTTAACATTTCCTGCTAGCTGCCGAATTGAATGACCCTTTAAGTATAAAATGAGATGCCATACCTTTTACTTTAAATAACAATTGAGATGCTGGTATTTCTTGGATCTTCATGCGCATGTGGATTGTGAACGATTTTGCTTTCTATTATAATTTTGTAACCTTCCCTCACCTAATTGTTTCAATCTCCTGTGAACTACTGCAGTCAATTCCTGAACAAGATGACCCCCTTCATGAGTTGGCACATGCTCGAAAATCTACTGCTGATTTGGGGTCTGGTACAGAAACTGATGTGGCACAGTGGAACGTTTTGCAATTCAATACAGGCTCTACTACCCCGTTTATCATCAAGTGTGGAGCAAACTCAAACTCAGAACTGGTGATTAAGGCTGATGGGCGTGTTCAGGAACCTAAAGGTGGTGAAATCATGAGGGTCGTTCCAAGACCATCAGTTTTGGAAAATATGAGCATGGATGAAATGAAACATGTATTCTCTCAACTACCTGAAGCTTTAAGCTTGCTTGCCCTTGCAAGGACTGCAGATGGTACCCGAGCTAGGTATTCTAGACTTTATAGAACTTTAGCTATGAAAGTTCCCTCATTGAGGGACCTTGTTGGTGAGCTTGAGAAGGGTGGAGTGCTGAAAGATGTGAAGTCTTGAATTTAAAGAATGTTGAGAACTCAGAGCATGCAGTGTATGATATGATTGGTTGTGCTTGCCGCGGTGTTCATATTATTATTATTATTATTATTATTATTTATTCCTGTTACGATTTTTTGCTGGGAGAGTGCATGGTTGAATTGTTTTTGGTTGAAACAAGTTGCAGCTTAATTATGATTAGTTTGCCAAAGAAAGCCATTGTGTTCAAGACTTGTATTACAGTTATAACGTATCATATCAGATAATCCTCTGAAATTATTGCTGATATTAACGAGCAATTTAGTGTAACTAGTTATTTTTTGGAGTGTGATTAGCTTTCTCTATCTTAACATGGATAATGAAACATGTTGTAGTATGGTTTTCTCGTGTATATTGAATTTCCAAAATATTTGGCAGCAGTTTTTCCCACCAGTTTTGGCTAGTGTTTCTTCAATAATCCCAGATCTAGCATCCAAGCTAATTGATTTCATGTTTTTGTTTATATATATATATATATATATATTAGATTCGTTAGTTTATTTGGCTGATCCACTCATTTTTTTAGGTTTCTTGTTGCTGTTTGTTCTATGCATAGTTATGAAGCTTGACCTGAGAATTGGCTCAAATTGTCATGTCGATTTTGTTTGATTTTTTCTTTTTTTAAAAAAGTTTTGACGTCAATTTTATGATGTATTTTTGTACTCGGTTCAAGGGATGGTTCGAACAGGTCTTGGATTAGCCTGATAGGCAAGGCTGGCTTGCTCTATGCCTCTCAATCAGTGGTGGAATGCTAGAAATGAAAAGGCAACCACGTTAGTAATCCCTTTCTTTTGCATTATAGATTTGGAAAATTTGCTTCTTGAAGGGTTTGGCTTTTCTTGCATCGAATTTTTTAATGCTTTGGGACGTCTTTTATTGACATCTAAACCGTTTATAATGCTCTTCTATAACGGTTTCATTCAATTCATGAAGAAGCTTTTTTCGTTTTTCATATCGATATAAATGATATCTTTGGAAAAAAACTGAGAAATTTAATTTGCTCTGTGATGATTTACTGGGCGTCTCAATTTAACTTTAAAAGTTTGGTTTGTATCAATTATTCTCCATAATTTTCATGGTAGTTTCAACTTGTTTCTCGCCCACATTTCCTTACAGGTTGTATCTGAATGTTGGAATGTAACAAATTAATATCATTAAATTTGATATAATAATTTAAATTCAAAAAATTCTAATTTGATTTTTTAAATAACATGAGTTTTAAATCAACTTGTGCGGGAATTTTCTCGAGTTTGACAAAAAAAAAATCAAAGAAAAAAGACAGGTTCATCCTAGTTAATATGTCAAACTTGTGACCCGAGTTATGAATTTTATTAAATTAAATTAATTTAATTTATTTTATTATATGATAAAAAATAAAAAAAAATTAATTTATGATCAATTAAATATTAAATAAAATTAAGTAAAAACTCAACATAAAAAAAGATAAAAATAAAACCTAAAAAAATATTTACAACAACCATGAAATAATTTTAAAAAGCTTAAAATATTTAAATTTAAAAATAAATAAAAACTAGAAAGCACACGAAACCTTGAAAAAAAAAAAAAACTGAAGGACTAAACAATTAATACAATCAGAAAACCTTATATATACAAATAGATCTCTAACAATGAAATAATTTTTACAAATATGGTTTTTCCAGATTTTTATTTTAAAAGCCACTCTTTCACTAGAAAATGCATAATGAATATTTGTTATACATCTTTTTAAAGGAACCAAGTCAAGGCATACCAGAACTATTAAACCCATCTCTGTTTATTATAATTGGATGTACTCATAACTCATATTCAATTTAATTTAACTTAATGGATCATAATTAATCCGTATGATTAGTCGAGATTAATATTAATTAGTATTCGTGGTAATTATTTTTTTAAAATTTTTTATTTTAAATTAAATTAAAATAATATTTTTTATTTTTTAAAATTTATTTTTAATATCAATAAATTATCTAAAATTATATAAAAATATTTGTAACAAATAAAAAAAATATTTTTTTTTATAAATTTTTCAAAAATATTTTTAAAGCACAGGCTTTAAACGCACGAACACCCCTGAGAATTTGTTAGGATGTTCGAAGAGGCAGAGCAGCCATATAACAAAATCAGTTGAACTTGTTGCTTCCCTTTGTTGCTGAATCCAACTAACCAACCAAATTATTCTAATAAAAATGAAATTATCAATCATAATTACAGTAATAATATCCGCAGTTATCCTTCAAATTATCGGTCTCTCACTCTTCATCTTCGGCTTCTTCCCCGTCAAACCAGCTCTCTCCGGCGTCAGGTCGCTCTCTCTCCCTCTCTCCCTCTCTCCCTTCCTTCTCTCCTTCCTTTTCCGATTTCTTCCTCAATCAACCTATACTGATAATTTTAAGTAACAATGCCAGTGGTCCTGAGAGCTTTTATTACGACGATGGCGGCGGCAGCGATTCCGTTGCAAATCACACGCGGGCGTCTATGCCTCCTCATCTCCTCAAATCTCTCTATCAGGTTTTTTTAATAAATAAATAAAAATCTAGTTTCAAATTTCAAATAATTCTGATTATATATATCTTTTTAGGAGCTCTCCGGAATCCATCCTTCTTTTGAACGTCTGATTTTGATGGTAAGTAAATGATGATAAAGCATGTGATGTGATGTGATGAAGCTTGTGACGTGATGTGATAAAGCTTGTGATGTGATGTGATGTGATGAGAGTTTAGGTTATTGATGGTCTTCCAGCGGAATTTGTTCTCGGAAAGGATGGGCAGCCTCCACGGGAGGATTTCAGGGAAGCCATGCCGTATACTCAGGCATTGCTTTCTAATGGAATGGCAACTGGATACCATGCGAAGGCTGCACCTCCTACTGTTACCATGCCTCGTTTGAAGGTTTATCTATTATGGCTATTAATTTTGTGTTTGATGCTTATTGCTTTATTATTATTATTATTATTATTATTATTATTATTATTATTATTATTGTGTTATCATGTCACCATTGATACTTGCAGGCCATGGTTTCCGGTGCGATAGGGGGCTTCTTGGATGTGGCTTTCAATTTTCATACACAAGCTATGTTAGATGATAATCTTCTTGGTTAGTTGCGAGAGAGAATCATTCTTTAATTCACTACTGCTTCTCGTGGACGCTTGTTCTAAATTTTGGTTTGCAGGTCAATTTTTTAGGATTGGTTGGAAAATGGTGATGCTTGGTGATGAAACCTGGCTCAAGTTGTTTCCGGGATTATTCACAAGACATGATGGAGTTAGCAGTTTTTATGTAGGTCAACTTTGTGTTTTCCCTGACCAGTATAGTTTGATATTTCTTTGCCTTTTTCGTCCCTTCTGTATCCCCCGACTGTCACACACACAAACACTCAGAGCCGGTGCGTGGGGGCTATTCAGCTGTGAAGGGTTTCTAGTCCAACTTTCTTCTTCTATTCAAGTTCCCTTCTCTATACAGGTTAAAGACACAGTACAGGTAGATCAAAATGTTTCTCGACATTTGGAGAACGAGCTTAACAGAGATGACTGGAATCTTTTGGTGAGTTGTTTTATTTCTTGTCAATAATTTAATTCTCCTTGATTCAAGTTTGGGTGTGGCTGGTTGTAATTGCTTCCCCTTTTCCTTTGTTTCCAGAAATTCTATTACATTGTTCTTTGGAATGTTCATATTAGCTGATTTATCATGAATACTCTAGAATTTATGGACTTTTTTGGGTTTGGATTACATCTGCTTTGGTTTTTGAAGTTGAGGATTTTAGAGATGCATTCAGTATTGCATACAAAGTTGTTTTATTATGTTATGATTTCTATGTTTGTTGTTCTTTTTAGATTCTTCATTATCTGGGTTTGGATCATGTTGGGCATATTGGTGGACGTAACAGGTATTTCCTTTTTCAGATGCACCGGTAATTCTGTAGATATATTTTTCCTCTTATTTCTGGATCTTTACTTATCCTTTTCAACTTTAGTATTTTGATGGCTCCAAAACTTAAGGAGATGGATGAAGTGGTGAAGATGATTCATTTGAGCACTATCCAGACTCGAGATAATGATCAAGGAAAGACACTTCTGGTTTGTGCTACCTCATTTCTACTTTTTAGCAGTCAACTGTTTATAGACAACCATTTAGAATATTGGATCCCTTCTACCAAGGGAACATGAGCTGAGTTTCATAGATCACAGGGGTCATTTTTTTATTGGATTGTGTATGATATTGCATTGGAAAATGAGGCCATCAGTATGTGATCTAACCTTACTGAAACTCTTGACTCATCAAAAGAGAGTAATTACTAGCATTAGTACTTTGGATACGCCTGCAATATCCCAATAACTATTATTAATAAAACTTTCAAGTATCTAAATCTGTGGCAAATTTTGATCAACTTTCTGCAAATACAGTGACAAGGGAACACATGCTTGAGCACTGAGCAACCTTACCTTTGAATGGTCATTTGGTGTGTACTGTGCCCAACCTTAATTGGTACAGTACAGGAATCAAATTTAAGTCCTATACATGCATCAAGGATTCCTAATGATTAGCAATTGGCTTTTAGAAATTTACTATTAATTGAAGTTCTTTTTCTTGTTTGTAGGAGAAAATATTCAGCCTGTTTATTAATGAAGTTCATGCCCTTGATCAAGGACATCTACATAATACCATGTTTTGTATTGTAGAGTACCTTTATAAGGCAATGGCATCGTGTAATTATTTTGAAAGCAGCCTTTTTATGCTAGCATCTGTAACCACCTCCATCCTTAGTTTGTACTAAGATAGCTACTTGAAGCATATAATATCACGACATTCACCACTAGATTTTTTTCCAGAGACAATGATATACAATTTGCACACTAATTAAATTTTGATGGATGGTTAGTATTTCCATGCCCTAGGTGTCTCCTGCTCTATCTTTGCTTGCTGATGTCAACACCTTCATTTCTTAGATCCATAATACTATGTCCTTCAGATGTTTACCATTGTTTTCAAGATGTTTGTCTCTATGATACATATTTGTCATTTGTTCTGTGTGCCATATGTAGGTTGTAGTAAGCGATCATGGCATGACTGAGAATGGTAATCATGGGGGCTCTTCGTATGAAGAAACCGACTCGTTAGCTCTCTTTGTTGGCCTCAA
>Ga0307510_10001721_pt1 | contig 24332 bp, 25 predicted proteins | sample 12_EM_MG_FD_207224 | JGI IMG/M metagenome (GOLD analysis project Ga0307510, IMG submission 207224) | Populus trichocarpa ectomycorrhiza microbial communities from riparian zone in the Pacific Northwest, United States - 12_EM | ecosystem: Host-associated > Plants > Roots > Unclassified | place... | reverse complement strand
ATTTTTTATGTTTAATGGGAATATACATTCAAAGTAATTGATACATAAATTAAAGATGTTCTATGAAACATGCATTTGTATTATCTTAAAGATATTCAAATTGAAATAACTTTTATATACTAATATGAAATTTCAGTTTTATAAACTTGTTATTAACTTGTTCCTTATAAATAGAAAACATTATACTCGCAATTATGAGAATGAAAAGATGTTTACGAAGCTAAGAATGCATTTTGTTTATAATAAAGTTCATCACATTGAAAGTAATATGCTACAATCATATTAAATGAAATGAAACATACATATTATAAATACCATCAATGACAAATACCAGCAATGACAAATATCAGCAATGAGAAACAAGCACGCATGTTTTATCAATGCAATAATTTCGGTTTCTTCTTTAACAGGATGCAATATGACATGAAGTTTGCCTTCTGAAATTTTGGTTATTTATATACCAATAACAAGAATGTAACTAACATTCAAAATAATAGACAACTAACATTCCAAAACAGTCTCACACAAACTGAAATTTTGGTTTTCATGTATAAAACCTATCATTCAAAAGCAAGTAACCAAACATTCAAAGTCTCACACCAACTGAAAATTTTGATTTTAATAATCTAAACCTAACATTAAAAGTTAAGTATCTAAACATTCAAATTCCAATAATACTAACTGAAATTTTGATTTTCATGTATGAAACCAAAATTTTCTAATAAGTAACCAAACATTTAAAGTCCCAAGTTCAGTACTCATGAAATTCCAACCAAAAAATATTCAGTGATACATAATGTGAAAACATCATGGTAATGGTGTTTCAACTACTTGGTAACAGAAATACAAAAATTAGAAGCCAACTTCACATTTCCAGCAAAAATTGCAGCATAGGAAGTCTGTAAAAAAATAATGAAAAAGATTTTAGACAATCGAAAATGTTACTGGATTATAGTATTCAACATAAATCAAATGACATGAATAGGTTAATAAGTTAACACCTGACCTTGTCCATCTAAGGTTTTCTTTCTTATTCAAACATTATTTTCAACTATGATATTTTTCTATCAGTAGAACCCATTGTAGCCCACATCTCCCTCTTGCTTCTCGCACTAAAAAATTCAGTGGCAAATATATGCAATGCACTACCAAAGTTAACTCCATCAATTGAATGCAGTTTTTCTATTACCTTTTCAATGCTACATCCTTTTTTATCTCTAGAAGTTGTTGTGCTTTCTTTGTCCATGAAGACAGACTCAATAAGTTGATCGAGACGTGCGAATAATTGTGCTCCCATTCCAGTTCCCCTCTTCTTTTTCTGGCATTGAGGTGATGCACCCTTTCTCTTTGCACTATTGTGGTTGCTACTACTTTTGCGACATTGTTTCCACCAACCATATTACTAACATCATGTATGAAATCAGGGATTGCATCCTCTTCAGAGTCGCCACTTCCTTCTTCTATATTAGTTTCCTCATTGGTTGTATTTCTCATTTCAGCAGCCCTATTATCTTCATCTGATAGCAATCCTTGTGAGGGAGTTCAAACATATTGTCTCGTGGCTACTATATTACTAAACATGATGTCGTACTTGGCACACAACGAGGGCTCTTTGCCAACATGCATGAACTTCTTTGCTCCTCTCATTTCCTGTGTAATGAAAGTTGGATGTAGTTAGCAATGCTATCAGATTAATAAATAATGCAACAATACAAATAATTTTGTGAGGCTATTGATAAAGAAAACTAATCTGATTTTTTTCTTTCCACCATTCATTAGTTGCCAAGATGGCCCCAAGTTCAGTACTCCAACCAACTCCAGTTTCATTTATTAATTTTTTCCACACCCTCTAGTCCTTTTTAATCCCATCTCATTTGTTTTTAAGCTAAGCTTTCGTTAATGAAAGTCTTGTTTGCTCTTTGAATGATTGTATGATAAATTTCCAGCCAGTTTTATCGAAATGGGTATTTGGTCTCATGCCTCTCTCAATAGCTTTAATGCAAATGTCACAAAACATGTGCAACATTGCCTTGGTCCAACAAGGTTTATCATGTGTATCAGACTCATCAATTGCTTAATGGTTGACAATGCAATAAAAATAAAACAAATAAATAACAGATTGAATGCTGACAATGGCTAAAATAAGAAACTAAAATAACATGCAATTACATTTGCAGCAATCATCAAATAGCATAACTATAGACAACAATATAATGAAATTCTTTGAGATTGTGCAATTGAAGTTGGTGTATTCCATTAAAAAAATAGCATGCAATTACATTTGTCAAATAAAGTACTTTATGATTGCTCTACTATTTCTTCATAGGGGAAACAACATCTAAAATTACATATAGAAACCTCAAATCTAGAAAGTGTTTTGTCCTCAAGAAACCCAAAACAAAGATAAGTGAAATGTCATTCATAGGAGTACACACTAATTTCCACCATTATCTAATTGAATGTCATTTTAAAGTAATATAAATTTCACATTAACCCAATAATCTGAAGTGTTAAGATCATGCATATCTAGTATCATCCATAGTAATTGTAATTAGTTCTGTTTCATCAATTATCATGGGATTTTATAATTAGCGGAGGAAAATATTAGTTTAATCAATGTTTGTTTATTTGTTAGAATTCATCAGCAAAAAACTACAAGACATTCTTTCTAGTGGCTTGAAAACTATTATTGGTTGATAACATAGTTTTGAAACCCGGCCCGGCCCGGCGGGTCGACCCGGGACCTGGCCGACCCGGGGCCGGAACCGGGCCGGGTTGATGAAAAAAAGGGGGAAGGAAAAACCCGGTGTGACCCGGCTGACTCGGCGGGTCGACCCGGCTGACCCGGTCAAGACCCGGTGACAAACCCGTTGACTTTTGTTTTTTTTGTTTTTTTTTTTACTAAAACGACGTCGTTTTGATTTTTTTTTAAAAGAATTGACCCGGCCCGGCAAACCCGGTGACCCAGCCAAAACCCGGAACCCGAGCCTTGGACCGAGCCGGCCACCGGGCCGGGTCTTAAAACTTTGGTTGATAATGCAACGAGTACTATTCATTTGGCCTCAATTAGTTTAACATCTCATTAGTCAAAACATCAATAACTCAAGATACATGCAGGCATAAGATATGGATTTGAAAACAATGAGCAATAATCTTAGACCATGGCAAAAAATAGTGATTTATAAAAAGAAATAAATAGATCTAGGGTTAGAAGTAAGGAATGAAAATTAACTTGACAAAACTATACGAGCGGACCGGTTAACAAACTAACCCGTTGGAAATTGTAGTTTTGATATCTGAATGAAGCAGGATTTGAGATTTCTTATTTGGGATTCCTTATTTGGGGTTGTTGATTGGAGTAATGAGGGTTGTTCTTGTTCTGTTGTTAAGGAGAAATCAATAACAAGTAAATATAAAGAAAGAGACTTTACTATGGTCATTATTTTATGGGTTGTGCAGCAGTAATGGTGAATATATTGTTAGAATTGTTGCAATTAGAGTGAATTGAATGAGAAATGAATGTGAAATGAAAACAAACGAGAAGAGAAAGAGAGAAGGGTGCTTTAGTGATTTTTCATAGCTTTTTGCAGATCCAAAAAGTTCAACCTATGGCTTAAATTGCAAAAGCCAGAAAAAATTGCTTTCCATAACCATGGTCCAGCCTCGGACAAGTGGTAGGGCCTACCATTTGAATATTCTTTTTGATTTTGGTTACCAAACTCTAAATATTCGCATTTACAGAAAACACAGACGCTACCACAAATACAAACACGTTTTATAATAGCTATGGTTTTTAGGCATAGCTGTTTTAGCTGCTCTTGATCTAAAAGTAGTATTTGGTTATATATATATATATAGTAGTATTTGGTTAAAACTTGGAAAATTATTTAGAAAAATACCATGTCTGAACGTGACCACATCGTGGATATGAGACAACAATACAGGAACAGAAGACAACGCAATGCACAAATACAACAATCTCACCGAAGCTGTGGATCTAGGCAAAAACATATTCATCATCTAGCTTGATCCCATTACCAAAATTGCGATACAATTTCCCAACAGGTAAACAATACCTAACAAGATTTTGATTAACAAATTCCCTGATCCGAATCACCAGAAAACACAGGGAGAGAGAGGAGTCTAGTAAGTATTCTGTGGATTAGACCTCCTCCTAACTTCTCGCTTGTAGTAGGGAGTTTCATCTATTGTCTTCCTTACATAATCTACAAATGGCTGAGGTGTTCGAGGCGACTGTTCAGTCAAGACAGGACTGCCACGAGCAGGTGTCTGTGGTGCTGCGCTAGGTGGAGTGGCAGGGGTGGTAGAGGGCACATGTATGCTGGATATCTCAGAGATAAGCAAGGAACAGCCTAGATAAATTACACAAAGGATCACACATCCAGCTACTAGTAGCCCAATGAAGGTTGCAAAGCTAGTTTTTGCCCCCGTTTTTGCATCAGGTTCATAAGTAACGTGTATTTCCATTCTCTGACCTGTATACAGAAAAACAAGATTACATCATCTTAGCAGCTAAAGACACCCTCCTCTTTTGTGAGTATTCAAAGGCTATGTAGGCTCACCATTGGCTGGGAGAGTGATGGTGATTCTATCTTTCAATCTTTTGGCTCTCAACACTTCGACCTGGAGATGTTGAAAGCAGCTAGAATCAACCATTATAATGAACAGTTAAAAAAAAATTATACACGCTTATGTGCTCCCCGCGTCATTTGAAATCAGTTCATTCTATTCTTCATGGCTTTGAAACACATCCGAAACTATTCCACAGTTTGGGCACAATCCCTTGGAATCTTGGATGATGCAAAGCCTATTTCATTTGCAACTGTTAAATTCTCACATACTGAACCAAAAAAAAAAAAAAAACAGCTCACCTCATATTGTGCATGGCTACCTATCCCGAAATCTTCCTTGTGGACAAGAGCGATCTTCATTGAATCCCGATCAAGCCAGTGGATTTCAACATCTACAATGAGAGAACCAATTTCATCTTTGCAATAAATCTTATTGTGTCAGGTGGACAGTTGAGATGTAATTTAGTTATTCACAAAATCTTAACACATCTACCGCAGCACCACTCCTTTTAACGCTCCAAAATCCTATGTAAGCCAGAAAGAAGCAAACCAGATGGCAGTAATCATATAGCTAATAGCTCAGAAAAGATGGTGTGACCATTTAGACTTGGGAAAGTGAGGTTAGAGGTGATGACATCTTTGAATGGTGTACTGTAACTTGGATTGCTGCCAAACATGTGGCAAGTTTGGTGTAAATATTTTATAATCAAACCACTTATACAGCAAGGCAATTATCAGCATGTGCTTGCATGAACACCTACTATAAAGGAATACCATTGGATTACAAGGTATAGAAAGAGACTACCGCCCAACTGAAAGAAGGGTTGATTTTTAGTTCCAAATGAAAGTGATAAGTTGGGTTTGTGAGTAGTGAGATGGCACTCTATCATCAACTTGGACCATAATAAAAGAAAATCCTAATACAGACGAGGCAGAGAGAGAAACAGAGGAAGTAGGCTTTTATTTACCTGTATTTCCCAAGATGGTTATAGTAGTCTTGTTGGAATCTGGTGTCAGGTTCAGTTGCATTGGACTCTGTAATGAAAACATTGACAGCATGTACACATTTTATGTATTGTTTTGAAATCATATATATGACCTGATTTTGAGGTTGATTATATTTTATGGAAGAAAAGCTTAGTGAAATCTAGAGAAAGAAAGTCTTGCTATAATAGAAATACAAGTAAATGGAACTTAACAAGTGCTGATGGCCAGACCTAGCACTATTGCAAACACACTCGGTGAAGAGGAAAAAATACACCCATTGTTTCCCAAATAAACAAATTGCAGATTGCTGTCATTCCCTTCAAGTAGCAAAAAATGTTCAACTAAGACATCAGATCAATTACCTTGTCCATTTCTAATATTGAAAACCCTCCAATAAAAATTGCTGATGCAGATCCAGAGACATGGCTGGCTTCTCTGAGTGATACGTTTATAGAAATAGATACATACGGTCTCATGTCCTTCAACCTGGGTACAGAATGCACCAAGTGCTCTGGTGAATATGGGAAGAACAGGCAATAGGAATTCCCAGATTCAAGATCCATCCATGGCTTTGCATACCTTCAGTAAATAGAGTGAGCAAATCAAAAGTTGCAAATATCTGTTTATAAGATGAACATAACAAGAAGAGTCAGACACATACCCCACAAAAGGAGGATCAACCTTGCAGTCATATGATACTCCCTTACTGTTTCCAAGAGTTTCAAGCTTGTTGTAAGTATCACTGTTCCAATACAGCACAAATATTAATGCCAATGTCCAGTGGGCTTAAGCAACCCGATATTTATGTGCAAACCAATTATGGAGGCTAAAAAGCAAAAACAAATGTTATTGTAGCTGCAGATGCAAATTAAATTGATTGGTTTTAATGACCAGAGTATTCTGTTAGGATCCCATTTTCTTTATTCCTAAAAAGAAGCTAGAGCAACAGAATATTAACAATAGTTTGATTTAAAGAACTTTCTAATAGATTTTATGTGATTGCTAACAGTAAAGGTTTACTAATATCACCCGATCTAAAAAGCATGTTCCAGAATCTAAATTTTGTCATGAACTACGTTCGAACAACAAAATATAATCCAGAAAAAAGTCAAATCAATTACTTACAATCTGTCAGATTTGTAGAGGGATCTGTGATGGTTCTATTTGGAGTTCGTATTAAAGATGTGACCATCAACTGTGGTTTAAATGCATTAAATTTCACAAAACAACATGCATAGCAAATGCATTATCAAAGATTCAAGATGAAAACTAATTCAAAATATTAAAATATCAATTTAAATTCTACAGCAGTCACTTAAAAAAAAAGAGCAATAATATATCAACTTCAATATAAGATACTCTCGATTACAAACCTTAAGCTCAAAGGGAAGCTATATCCTTTTGCTGGGTAAGGAATGTTTGTTAGGATCTCTTTTGGGGCATGAATAGAAACAATATTTCCTGATAGCACTGTGATTTCTGTTTGCAATTTCATGCTTGGGCATTTGAAAAATACTGTTCATAAACAAGAAGTTCCAATTATGAAAAATCATAGCTGTCACATTAGGCAAAACTACAGAATTAACATTATGAAGAGCTATTTCTTCCATACCATGGGTTGAACCTATTCCACATGCTTCAATTTTTCCAGATCGCATGTCTACAGAAACAACTCTTTCATCAGCGCTATGCCAGCAGCCAGAAACTTGATCATTAATGCCTACCACAGAAAGAAATCGTTAATTTATCACCAAGAGGAGTAAATGATGAAAAGAAGTTTTGCCCTCAAACACAACCATAGATACTTGGAAATGCATTTTCAGAAGGAAAAAAAAACAGAAGGAAAATCCAGAGAATGGACTGAAGGCTCACCTATTACACTGAGGTTAAGAGAACTCCCATGTTGAAGGACAGGGTTTTGGGGATATATGTGAGCACCAACTGAAACCTGACAAATGAAAGATTCAGGTGACTCTACTGCAACAGTAAATATTGAATAGAGTGGTCACCAGAAATGATAACGGTCCAAGCTGAGCTAGCTGCTCCAAGTATTCTACTCACAAAACATTAATTTTTCATCTCCAAATTTGTGGCTGATGACCATTCAGTAGGTCCCATAAGGTCATAAGACACAAAACTAATTATCACCTTTAAGAAAATGCTCCTTTTCACATTAAAAAAAGGGGGGAAAGAGGGGAAAGTTTTTTCATTAACATATCGTGCTTCACAGAAGAAAGAAGGAAAATAGACTGCAATTTTCAATATTTGATGAATGAAAATAGAACAGCCACAGCTAGATGGCAACCAATTACTTATAGAGTGGAGATGGTTCTGGAGTTGAGAAGGAGGCAAATAGTTACCAGTATATAGTCAAATTTTCGTGGATTACTGTTCATTGATACTCGCACCAGAGCTCTACCAGTTTGCATTGCCTTCAACCAGAAATTAATACAAGAATTGTCATACATAAGGCACTGGCAGGCAGAAATTTAACAGATGCCAAAAGAACGCACATGAAGAGAAAGAATGGTAATCCTACAAGCTTATGGAGTTTGTATGATGAAGAGCATGAATTAACAATTGAAAGCAATAAAAGTCCAAGCCATATTTAGCCCTTGCAGATTGTTGATAGCATAGGAGCAATTAACAATTAACATATATGTTAACTTCGTCAACAGACCTTCAGATGGATAGTCCCATTGCCATTTCTTGTATGCACAACGGAGACAATTTCATGATAGTTGGTTTCAGCATGATAGGAAATGACATCATATGCTTCATAAAAGGGATTCCCTGGTGAAGAAAAATTACAAGATAAGAAGTTTATATGTAAAATATAAGTTGTCAGTAAAATGTGAGATGTATAATTTGGTCATCAATACCTGAAGCATCAAAATAGCTTATTGGAAGATCAAGGTTGGCACCAACAGCGAGATAAATTACATGGAAAGGGGGGTCCCTATTCATTATTCTTATTTGAGCCACCTAATGAAAATGCCCAGTATCAACCAGTGTCAGAAACATAGATGCCAAGGTCTTCATATATAAAATGAAAAGTAACTGCAATGCTGAAACAAAGCAATAAACATGGAAGGATTCACCATTCACATTCCATATTTTGCCAACACAACGGAGTCCCAGCATTTGACAAAAATTGCGAGCAGCATGTTAAAATTCTCAAAGTCACATTGATCACTGTTAGCAGTGCACAAGGATGCATTATAAGAGGTGTTTATTTGTAGACTGGGTTTCTGTCAAGTACTAAGGAAATATTCAAGACAACTTGATTCTCTCAGCCGCATTGCTGTATTGTGCAAAGTTGTTAGACAAATCTATGACTGTTTAGTCTACAAAAAGCTATTACTGTTAGAAAATGGTAAGACGATGTTCTCAACCAAGCACCAAAATCATGTTATATGACCTGTTACTTCATAGAGTTGAGCTTAATGGTGAAAATTTAGAATACTAGGTGTGGATAATCAAAATCATATAACATTTAAATAAATAGATGTTCAAATAGACCAGATTAAAAAAAGTAATGCTGGAGAAGAAAGACTAATACCTCAGCGACCTTGACACAAGATGCAATCTCAGTTCTTCCAGTGGTTCGATCTTTGGCTTGTATGCATGCAAGATTGTTACTCTCAGTTGTTTTTATTCTATCTCCATCTATAGAAATTGCATTTTTTTTCCAAACTTCATTCTTTTCACAACTTAATAACGAATAGATAATTGTTCCTCTACGACTCTGAGCATCTTGTTGACCATGCGATTCCAAAGATGAAGGCAAAAGGCTAGATGTAACATAATGAGGAGGAAGAAGCCATGTCATTGGAACTCCAAGAGCAAGAGGGAGAGGAGGCACAACCAATAGTGATAAAGAAGCATCATATAGCCTCGACTGTGAGAACGAAGCGGAAACGAAATCACAAGAGAATGTAACTGTGATATTTGCCTTGCCTGCAGATCTGGAATGCAGCCATAATTGCTCATGAGACAAATTAGATTACTTGGAAGATGAAAATGCAGACTTATGGCACTTAATGTAGGAAAGATTCAAAGTACTTACAAGAAAACTAGTTTCACAATTAAAATCAAAATTTTACTATAATTATGCTTTCTAAGGAAGTTTACATTAAATCTTACAGCAAATAAGCACTAGACACTTGTGCCTAGGAATCATAAATCATGCCATGATCCCATGAATGACCAACTCTCTGTGATAACAGAATAATTTGCAGACTCCTAGAACCTGTACTTAATATCCAGATGCAGCGACAAAAAGTAACTTTGCTTAGGGTCAAATTTCATAAAAGATACAATCAAACAGTGAAGAACTACTTGGTTTTCTCTAATCCAAAGCAGTGACGTAAAATCAAGTTAATTTGTTATAGCCTGACCTCCAAGAACAATCCTTTGCTGAAGAAGGAAGAAAGATGACCAGAAGCAATGAGAAGGACCTGGTCCATCAATTATACTGCTAAAGCTGCTTATCACAAGGAACCAAGGGCAAAATATTCCAAAACTTACATCTAGGTCCATCAAGAAATTCAACATGAGGACTAGAGAGAAAAAGAGGCACAATACTTCCTTGAACAAGGGGACACCTAAAATAGTTTACCTCATCTACTAATTATACTTCGAATTTCCCAGTTATCTTTAGGAAGAGATGAATAAAAGAGTCTCAAGAACTGTTTCAAGCCTGGTAATGAAAAGTATAAATCCAAAAGAAAAGGGCCATATACAGTCAGAGGACATTGGCTATACAACATTAGAATGGAAATTTTGGATCCATCCATCGTTGGGCCTGAAACACTTTCATCAGATAACAAATCATCAAGAATTAGGTAGATACTTTAAACATCTGATGAAATTTATAAATCTCAGTTTTTTTTTTCTTTTGTCCGAAGTAGTAAATTTAATAATCAGGTCAGAGGGAGAGGCCAAGTTCATGGGGAGTATCAAAGATAGACCACAGGGGCAGAAAAGGGGAAAAAATAAGAAGAAAGTTCGGTTTAAACTTAAGACATCTGAGAAAAAAATGAAAAGTTGTAAATGCATAACAGAAGAAGCCTTGCTTTATTAGTTCATGTCAAAATATTTAAGAAAACAAACCTTCCATGCAAGACTTTAATAAAATCAAGTTCCTGCTCATCATCCAATGGGAACCAGTGCTTTTCAACATTTGAGCTTTCTGCCATGTTGAAACTCAACACCTAAATTTAACCAGTAGACAACTAATTACTATCACCAGGCATATGAGAAGAAAAGAAATCTGAAACAGTAATTATGAGAAATATATTCCTCCTAACCTTTTCATCCTCTATGGTCCACTTGTAACTTCTGCAGAGCTCATAAAATGAAAATAAATCACCCTGACAATACAAGTGAGCCAGTCATATTCCAAGAACTGATACATAAATTAATAAAGAATACTTTTGACTTTAAAATTTCACCTCAGGAAATGATGGATATATCGGCATCTCACGGCCAACATCAAGCTTATCGCTTTGTGCACTCAACATTGACAAAGAAGGAACTCCAACATAAATGCTACCATGTGCTTGACATACCACAACACCTCCATTCCCAAACACCGAGGAAAGGATTGTCTGTTCACAAAAACAAATGCAAATACGTGAAAGCATATTACATAAAGAATAAGGAGACATCATCTTCCTGACTTGGACTGACATTGGACATGAATCATGTGGCTCAATAAGGACCAGGGGAATTAGAACTATCCAACCTGATCTTAGTCCATATGAAATTCAAAATGATAAAAATGCATGTAAAAACTATTAATTTCCAAAAGCTCCAACTGAAGTTATGATAGGAAACAAAAATAGGTAACCATACAGGAGCACACTCTAAACTCAACTTCTCAAAGAATACAAGCAGAGTTCATTGTGTTACTCATTGATATCCTCTGGTAGAAAAATAGTTCTTATGAATTCATTTATTTCAGAATGATTACGGGTCCATGCAAAATAGTGAACCGCTTGTCAACTATCAACTGTCCACACATGCACACATGACTACATAGCATGACGGGGAAATGACAAGAATTCATTCAGGAGAAATCCAGTCAATCAGGATTCATTTTCATGCAGACATTGAAGATCATATATATGACAAATGATATAAATTCTACAACACCGAGGACATAAAATAATAGCCTTGCAAGATACTCAACTCATCCAAGTCTTAATTTACTCTATGTTACATTTCAGAGTCAATACATGAAAATTGCTACAAGAGGTTAACAGCTGGGTCTTACAGTGTTTCCAGGAGAAATTGCACAAAGTCGTCCTGAAGATTTGTCCACTGTTGCTATTCCATCATCCATTGAAGCATACTGAATATATACGCCAACTGTTGGGCCCCCTTTCATAGCAAGCTAAGCAATAAAAAGTGTTGTAGAATACATGAGAAACATAAACAAGAACAATAAATCAAAACTCAGATAGGACATATTTCAATGCATTTTAGGATAGGCACAAGATTGTGGGTCATACCATGTAACAAGCACCTGGTACCAGGAAAATATCATCTGGATGAATTCTCAGGGGCGCATATACTTCTATCTTTATTGATTGACTCAATATTTCATGTCCAGATTGCTGTCTAACACTAACCTGATTCCAAGATCTACCCGTAAACTTACATAGTCTGAAACTTTGAATCGATAAACATGACAAAATAACAAAGGGAAAAAAGAGAGTGTGTCTGTGTGTCTCTGACAACGAAACACAAAGAAAAATGAATAAACATGCATTTGAATATAAAAGGCACGACATCAAACCGGGAACTCACATAAAGTGTTGTGAATCCAAGATCTTTAGCATTGATCGTAAAGTTTGGAGCATTAACATATCCACCGGCATCACTAGGCATACCATTCTTGTCAACAAGTTCAACTATAGGATCCTCGATGTGTACATGAATTTTCATGTACGCATACTGCACCAAATGCTCAGAAACATCAAGATTTTGAGGATTAAAACAATTACCACACAAGTGTAACTTGGCATATGCTAGTGTTTGCAGGGCCACACAAACACAGACTGTCCTTTTCTACACAGAATTTTACGATTGAGTAAATAACATAATACAAAATGGAGGATAAGAGAGCATGAGATGTCCCGCTAAGAAACAAAAAGATCAAACAGGAGAGATGAACTAGGTTACAAAAATTTGTAAAGCAGTCTATCTTTCCAAATGCATGGCCACACAAATATCAAATACATTTACAACTAGGTCCAGTTAAAGCAGGGGCCAGAACAGGAATACTACTAGCTCCCCAAATAGCATTAATCAGATCGATCCAAACCTGATTAGAGTCAAAAGCATTCCCATCCTTAATCCCAGCCATTAAATGTATGGGCTGTGACTGTCCTTCCTGAAATTATTAAGATAAGAAATGAATACTAGAACAATACTTGTGTGTGTGTGTTTGTGTGTCAACCAGACACCATAAAACGCACCATGAGACTTATTTGTTCTCCTGATACTATTTTAATCCAGTCCACATCAGCAACTTGAACCTGCAATACTTCCATGAAACACTCCATGAGTGAAATAGAAAATAAAATACAAGAATAAAGGCAATATTATTATCACATGAGCTGAAGGAAAAAAGAAGTGAAAGCAACTGAGAGTTTATAAAGTCCAAGGGATAATTGAACAGTGCAAACAAGATATTAGTTAAATTGATGTGCTGATATGGAGCATGTATGACTAAGGGGCACAAAAAAATCCTTCGGGAACAACAATTAATGTTTTCTGAATGATGTAGAAATTAGATTCATATATGCATTACTATCCTTGCATATGAAAAATAGATCCGCTGTTCAAAAAACCTATTTTGGAAATAGGGAAGTTAGTCTTATAAAACTGATTATATGCATCTGTGCATCACCATCCTTGCATTTATGTTAGTATTTAACAACTAACATGTATTGGCAGACATATTGCAATAGCAACACTTCGTAAGGTAAACAGTTACCATTGAAAAAGACTGTTGCATTACATCAAAATTACATCTAGATCTAGGCATTTAATCTTATTTAATTGGTGAAAAATAAAAATCGAAGAGAATAACAATGCCATGATAGAGCATGAAGTATGCTTTGAAGAAAAGAATGCACATTCCAGGGGAGAGGATGGATTGATTGATTTTGCTTTGTAGCATAAGAAAATCTCAATTTTTTTTGTAAGGAAAGGTGGAATTTCTTAACACTTTGCTTAATTTGATGACAGTAGCAATTTCTCAAGTTTCACCAGTATGCTTGACGAAAAATTCTCTTTCCACCAGAGCCTCTTTTTCTCTAAGAACTTCTGTGATTTGTCTATTGTATGTTTGGCAATGCATTTCCAAAGTGATCTTGGGTTGAAATATCATCAAATTGATGCTTTTTGTTGGTTTGATATGGATAATTCAAAAACATTTTAAAGCACCTGTCTTGGCAAAAACACTACAAATGCACCCCAAACACACCATTTACATAGTCTACTAGCTTTCTGTATCTTTAGAAAATAAAAATTTAATCAATGTCAGTGGCAATTTTGTAAAACTGAGAAATTTCACTTGAATAACTGTATAGTAAGATAATAGATGAAACAAATTACCACAGCAGAAGCTGAAGTAGGAGGAATAAGCCCAATATCAGATATTGACACAAGTGCAGTCCCCAACATTTTAGGAAGGAGCCTCAACTGAAAGCATTGTAAGCCTGGTGGGGGCTGAGCAACTTCTACCACTTGAGAATCATTCACAACAGCTTCCCATAAACAGCTCCCTCCAGCAATTGAAAGATTTACCTAAATAGAAAAAATGCTTGTGTAAGATGTGGAAGCCTGAAATTCATGATTAAGAGATCATATAGCAGCAGCAGCAGCTAAGACTCAAATCCAAACTAGTTGGAGCATGCAATTTTTGTGCCATCTGGCTCGATCATAAACTAAATCCACCTCAATATGGAAATACTCAAGTAACATTCTATACCTTAAGCATTTGGAACCAAATCAATGAGATTGAAGTATGAACATGCCTATTAAAAGCAATAGTTGATGGTACAAATCTAAAATTCCACAAGTAGTATGGACCAAATCAATGAGATTGAAGTTTGAACATACCTATTAAATGCAATAGTTGATGGTACAAATCAAAAATTGCACAAGTAGTATGGACTCACAAAAGGACATTAAACATCATTTATCCCATCCAAAACAACAGTTATCATAAATAGCAAAAAAGAATTTTCAAAGAAAATGACTGGAGCAGCACATCAAAGGAGTTTTTTGGACAAGAAGCCCTTCGCATTTAGCAAGCTCATATTTAATCACGAATGTGCTTTCAATACGACAAACACAATCCACATAAAAGAAAACGATACAGATAACATTGTTGAGAGAAAAATATTATCTCCCATAATCTGATGAAAAACCAACTCGGCATGCAGAAATTGGGTTTTTAATCAGGGGTGACTCTCTCTTGAAGCTATTCCAACCATTGTTGCAGATATATGTTAATCAATATGTCAACTTTCATTATGAGAGTTCGCTTTTGAATTGTCCTTGATACACAAATTTTGATGTCAAAATGCACAGGTGCAGCTTGACACATACAACATGAGGCAAGGAAAAAATTGAAAATGTTTAGTTGGAAAGGAGCATTAAGCATCTATATTGCACAGGAAATTGAGATGTAGCTTTGAGCACTTCATATTGCGTAGGCATTGAGCACGTCATATTGCATAGGAAGATAACTCTTCCTTTCTCCTTTGTTGACTCAGAAAAGTTACAAAAACATCAATCAGCGAGGTTGTGAACTTCTTCATTTCACAAGAAACAAAATACCAAGTGTTCTTTGTATGTGATTCAATTTCTCAAGCCATCATTCTCTCTCAGTTTGCAATTAACTAAACACCAATCCTGTCATATAAAAGTATCAATAATTCGTTTATTTGAGTGACAGTTTTTTATTAGCATGACAAGAATGTAACCTGCAAACAAACAATAAAGTTGTCTGTTTTCTGCTGATGTAAAACTAGCAAAACAGGCAATAAAATGATAAAGATGGTCTGCATGTGCAAAACATGATGACTCACTCCCTTGGAAGAAGTAGAAATTTCATGAAGTCACACACAAGTCATTAAATGTCATTAAATAAGCTCAAAAGAAACTGGTAGTGCATATTTATTAAAAAAAGCAGGTGACACGAGCAATTATTAGTCTGGCACTGGAATCTACCTTAGCATCGGGATTGAAATACAACAAGTCGAACTCTGGATTCACTCTCAAAGAAGAAACAAGCTGCATATTTGTACAAATTTAGACGAGTCAAACTTAAGACGGCAATAATTGATCAATATGAACAGAAGGTATAGAAAAAACACATGGCAGCATAACATGAACCCAACTTAATAAACTATCATCTGAGATTTGATGTAAAATAACACGAGCATACCTGCAACTTTACAGCATCTGTAAGAACATTCTCTAGACTTCGCAACTGAGCCAAATAATGACTACCGAGGGCATCATCAAGACCAATAACAGTGGCACGAACAATACACTGAAAACGAATATTCAACACCTCAGATTAAAATTTTCATAAATAAAAAGGGAACATTGATATTGATTTTTCATTATTTTAGGAGGATGTGTAATTCACATATTTACAGAACGGGCAAATATTGGGAATACTTGCTCCTTATGAAACTTACCAGACTATTTGCCTTTCATGCATGTATGAGCATGTGAATATTGAGTGTATGTGGGGTGTTGGGGGTGTGCGTGTGCATATTTGTTCATGAAGATACCTTTGAAATATTCTTATTCAGCAATAGAGTTTCTTTCTTAAATAAAAAAATTCCTTAAATAAATCTCAGAACAATTTAAGAAAAGCAAGGAGGCATATAGAATGTGAAACGAATACATGAAATACAAAAAAAAAAAAAAAAGCAAGTTCTGGCAGTACTTCTCCTGATTCATTTTGCAAGACTAAGAACCTCTCCCAGCTGGATTTCAATCTCTGCGACTCATAAGCATCAGCCCACCAATATGCCAGTCCTTCACAGCTGCTCAACTCCCACCTCAGAGAAAGAGAAGATGAGTTTGCAAAAGCTTCTCCAGAAACACCTATGCCAACTGCAGCCACCCTAATAGTTTGCCCATTTGCCACAGTAACAGGGGTGGTGCGGATTTGCCCTGTGCTACGATCAGCAAGAGATGCGAACCTTATGGCATCATGTCTGTTAACTGAACAACAACAACCAAGCCTCAATACCAAACTAGTTGGGGATGTCTGTTAACTGAAGAGTGCCACAAATTCAGCCAATTGCATGCAAGGTAAGTCAAAATAAAATTATAATTTATTGTCATTCATGTCTGGGATGAAAAATTTAAATATTCACCAGGTTCATCAACGATAAGTGCAATTGAAGATGGAAAGCTGCATGTAAGAGACAAAGCAACTTCTGCTATTGCAGGCAGAGAGTGGTCATCTCCAACCAAATTCCCGCGTTTGAAAACCAAATCCTGAGTCATATCAAACAGACAGAAATGTTATGACTTTTGTAGTAAATAGAGCACAATACAAATGCTTTCGACAAAAAGAACTACAATAGTCTATAGCTCCAGAACACAATATATAACTTACAAATATCCCCAGAGTTTGGCATGAAACTCTGTACATACTCTGATAGCTGCCAGAAATCCGACGTGCATGAATTCCATCTTTACTGGAAGCATGCTTGTCACCCGATATTTCCACAGTTTCAAGATAGTCAACATCTTTGTCCCATGGTGCTGGTCCACCAAGAAGCATGATATCTAAACTTGTTCCAGGGACAAGATACAAGCTCTCCAAAGGCTCCAGGTGATTGCTTGCTTCAACATGACCCAAATCAAGCCAATACCCACCAAATTGGCTTCCATCTACTACCTGATGCACTGTAAGTAGTGGGTATGCTGCAATACGTGATGATGCCTTCAAAATAATGGACCCATGAAACGATTGATCCAAGTGATGTTCTTTCGACAATGTTGCCTGCAGCATGGTCTGCCCAGGACCGGAAGCATATATATAGGCCCATGAACATGGTGGACCATAAACTGATTCATAGAGGTGAAAAGCCCCCAGTTTTTCTGCAATACGTGCCTCCTCTGTTGCATTGACAATGACGAAAGACTCACTTCCAACTTTCCATTTTACGAATAGATGAAAAGCATCACATCTATAATAATAGGAACCTGCAAACATGAAATTGAATTGAACAAAAGAACATGAAAGTGAAAACATTTATAACCAAAAGCACATTCCTGATGATTTTGAGAAAGGGCTTCACCATCTGATGCTTTCATTGTTACGGCAGCTGGAAGATGTGATCTTACAACAGTCTCTACAGGGAAGTTTTGAAGCATAATCATAGATGATGGTACAGAAACTTCAATGACCACCTTTTACAAGAAAAGGATACATTAGTTCATATAGATGAAATTAATCAAGGGAGCACAAGGAAGCAATCCAGATAACAAGATTTCCCGCGTGAACATTGTTCAACAAAATCCTGCATATCCAGATATTGCTGCATTATTACTGACTTGAAGAGATTGACTAGAGTTTCCATATTGACATGGTCATGACAAGAAAGAGACAGATTTCAAACAAACACGCAGGTTTTGAGGCTTTGGGAAAGAAATATATAATCTTTAATCCATGTGCCTTTGCGCCTCTTAAACAGGACAAGATCAATAAATAAAACAAATAAATTAAATTCAAAAGCCCAAGAAAGAAAGAAAAAATGTTGGGAATTCGCTAAGAGTACACCTCCAGCCGCAATAATGATAATATGCAGGTGCCGATGGCCCATGCCAAAGCACTCAAAATAAAATACAAACAAGTGAGAGGAGAGCAGAGGACAGACACTGTATACTGCATCACATATTGAAAAAAGAGTTCAAGGCACAGCATTGTACTGATAATAGGAGCAATTCAATGTATATTAAAAAAAAAAAAAACCTATTTAGATATTGCAAGGCTTCAACTTCACACTATGCTTTGAGCAACTAGGAATAAATTGTTGGATGTGCATGTTAGCTAAGGTAATCCTTGTACATGTACTTCCACGATTAAAGTAGTTCACCACCACAGTTAGCAGATGCACACATGACAAGCTCCTCCATTGGAGTTTGTTGAACCATCCTATCTGTTTGCCAGTGAAATGACAAGTTGACTTGTTTTGCCATCCAAGCAGCACAAAGCAAGCATGATGGGACTCACTTAAAAGATTTGCAAGAAAAAAAAATAGAACTCTGACATGACCTGCTTCTATACAAAAATTATAAGAGAAAGCACTTCCTCATATTTTTATTTAGCTTTTGATTTGGGGTAATCTTTCAAATAGTTCTCATTTTATTTGATAATAAAATAAGAACCAAATTGATTCCTTTATGTTGCAACTGGAAACACTAGACTTCCATCAGACTTAATACCATCACGGTTCAGCTCCAATTCTACCCTAATCCACTTTTTATAAGTTTGATGCCAGTGGTGTCATAGTGTATTTGTGCAGAAGTGCTGAAGCAAGGAAAGCCCATCTTTTGTTGAGCAGCTTGAGCTGTTCGCCTAGTCAAAACCTACCTTCTTTCTTAGAGATTCTAGTATGTGGGGCAAAACTGCTAGATTTCCACAAAGCTAAGATGACAAAGAAAGGGCTAAAATTTGAAGGTGGTGACTAACAGCTTGACTTGCCAAAACTTCTCATTGGAATTTCTATAAAGTGCAAGTGGTAACAAACATGGTCTTGAATACAACGTTAGATGCCAGTTACAAAGCAAAAAATGTGACAACTCCTAGCTAAGAGGCCTTCAATGTTGTGCCAAGTGATAGGTGTGCAGCTCAGGGATAGGATGCAAATGAAGGGTGGTGCATTTTCTATCATTCTCTCCTCTGAGGCAATGAGAGAAAGTCAAGTTAAGGGTATGTTACTTCTTTTCTATTTCTCTTTACATTGTTGCTATTGTGGCTCAGATTTGCTTCTTCCCTCGTCACTGGGATTCCATTTTTCATCTCTTTCTTAGCTGTTCACTTTCCCTTTACCATGAGAATTTCATTTCTTTTTATTTCTTGCCTATTGATATTTTTCCCAATGGTTCAAATTTTACTTGGATAAGAAATTGAGAGTATTTTTTGTGATAGTCTTTTAAAAAGGTTCCATTTTATTAAGCCAGTAGATGAAGGAGAAGGGTCTCAAATATGACACAAGTTAGCCACATTAATATGCTATTTTTTTGCTGGGTCTTACCATTATTGCCTAGTATTGTTGGTAGAGTAAAATGGGTAATTTGTCATGTCAATCGGCAAATATAAATATTAAGGTATCAGCCTTTGGTGGAGGAGTTTACTATGTGTGCCTTTGTTCTGGACATTGTTGGATGGAAGGACTACATAAATCATCAACATGTACACACAAATATAACACTAACAAAAAGAGAAATGCTGGAGCTACACTAGGATTGGAAAAGAACAAGGGCAAAACATATCATGTACCCTGTGGAAGTGCAAGGAAACTCTAAATCCGCTATCTTTAAAAGCAAAACTCATAATGAAGATTATAAAAATTAAAAACACTGCTTAAGATTTGTGCCCCTCAAGTATATGCCTTAATAAATGAGAGCTATGATATTATTACCTCGTCATGATTAGAAGAATCAAAAATGGACACTACTCTGACAGTCGCTTTACCAGGCTTTTTTGCCTGAAGTACCCCAAATGGAGATATTGACACAGTAGACGTGTCTGAAGAAAACCATTTATAATCACTGGATGTTTTTGCACAGCCTACATAAAATAACAGCTTTCATTTACCCTCAAGATATTTGGAAGCAAAGTAAACACCTTGATAACTGAGACTGAAAGATAGAAAGTGATTAACCTCCTGTTGCCTTTAGCTCCACCTCCTGGTAAATAGTAGGAGTCCAGGGAAGAAGAATAGTCTGATGTGTACCGCTTGCTCCATCCAAACTGAACTTCACTTGATCACATACCATAATTTCTTGCGCGGCGCTAAGAACCTATACAAGAGAGCAGAGCTAGATATAAACAGCAGCACAGTAAAGGCTACAGAACCACACAAAAGAGTACTATAAAGTCTCACCTTTTTTCTCTCCCGGTGCCCACTAAAATAAGTTAAAGAAGCTGTTAGTTTTCCTTGACCAAGGGAAATTGCTCTCAGAATTCTGGAATTTCGCCAGCCATGTTTGACCACAATATCCTCTGATAACATGAAAATTGTCCAGTATTCAGACTGCTCATGGTGCAACTTAAGGTCATCACTCTGTAAAAGCAGCAAACTTCTCAGGGATGACAATCAAGAAAACAAGGAGAAAGTGCCAGCAGAACATTTGGCCCGCAAAAAAGATATGCCCAAGAACAAAGAAGTCTGAAGAGACAACCACCAGCAAAATTTCAAGCACAACTAGAAAACTCAAGAATTAACAGGAAAGTGGAAATACAAGAGAATAAGATAAATTCACATAAATTCAAAATCTGGTGAGCATAGAGAGTGAGTAAAAAAAGAACATGAGTTTCAAAAAACATTTTGACATTCTTCTTAGAAGAGTTACTCTAGCATTATGACACTTCTTGTAATTCCAGAAAATACAAGATAAAAGATTTAAAGGAAGTTATTCTTCTATCACATTAAAAGCAGTTATTTAGGCAGACTTTTAAGGGAGAAATAATCAGCTAAAATACACAGCATGCACTTATATAATTGATGATACTCACCACCTTAACATTTCAGTATCACATTGCGCTTGCAACAATAACGAAGAGGTAACAGCTGTGAACAATCCTACGAAATTGCTTTTCCATATGAACAATGAATTATTCAACTTCTTCCAAGATACTATCAAAACTTAAAATTGGAAAGAAATGGCGTGAAGAATTCACATAAGTTACTGCATATTCTGAGGCCAAAACAAACCAAAATCCATGCTTTGTGGATGCCACCTAGCCTCTAGATAAAGGTCCATCCAAGTAGTGCCAAGGTCCTGGGTTCAAAACATCATCCTTTTTTTTTCTTTTAAGTACTTTATGAATACAGTTTCAGCCTGAGATCTATCTTTAGCAGCGACTCGGGCTGTTCATTCATACAACTATAAGTTCATATCCAGAATAAGTCCAAAAACCAACCATGATACACAGCCACAATATGGTTCATTTTCTTTTGGGGCAGAGCTGAGGGGAATCGGGTAAGGGAGGTGAGAGGACTCCACCAGTCACGTACCACAGCCAGCCATATTGACCAAAGAGAAAACAACCATGAAAAGAATTCCAACAAGTTACAAGTATGAACTACATACACCATAACTGATTTAATTTTAAGATCCCAGACGAATGCAGGATTTACCTCTGTAATATAGATTTCTTGCGCATCAGGTCCCCCCAAGAAAACCTTCATTTGAATAATATATTGACGACCAGAAACAACAAACCAACGTGCCAAGGATGGAATGGCTTTCAATCCATCAACAGGATCACCAGAAACAGGCAAGGGCATTATATATAAGCACAAAGTGTCAGGTAGAACCACATTAAGTGATGAAACTTGCATATGGCCAGCAACTCTAGTATCTTTGACAATGACAGATGTTACCCCTAAGCTCAGTGCCTGAGCAAAGCCTGACAAGTGGTCCACTTCAGCAACCGAAGAGTTCAAAACAGACCACCTATGATGTGGAGATGGAAGAGCAACCACTGCAAAATGCCAACAGATATTGAAGTTAGATAATTAAGAGCAAAGCTGATAGGGCAACCAGATGCACATAGCCCATGCAACTCTTAAGAGGCCAACACAGTTCATGGAAGACAACCAACATACCGCATGCCAATTTGCCATTTCTATGCACATAAAACTCAAGAATTGAACAATAGATATCTTGCTCTGACTTGAAACCCAGGAAAAGATTTCCAACTGAAACTAGCCTTCAACAAAACTAGTTTCCACCATTCATCCTCAATATTCTTCACCCACGTGCAACTTTCAAGCACAATACAAACAATCATCTAATAAAAAACTTAGGTGAAAAATTGTTTAAGATTATCTCTTAAATCAGTTATGGAAATCAAGGCAAGAACATCATCCAGTTTACAACCTAAGTGGCAAGAGCTGGTAATCTGAACCGAATAAATTTGATCCATTACTCAAAAGAAGATGCCAAATCCTTACTTGTCTTGTTTCTGATGCAATCTTATATTCAGTTTTAAGCTATAGCAATCATAGAATCAGAAGTGAATACTGGCAAAGAAATTAAGAATTACATATTATATGGCCATAATTCTCTCAGGCAGAGTCATCAAACTTGACAATGAACCAAACAAAAATTTTGCTGCCAAGTGCAAAAGGAAGGATTCAAGAAAGAAACCTTGCAGAATATTCCCACGAATGACTTTGAGCGTATATCGAAAGGCAGCACCAATGAGGACCAAAACAGGTGAGGGAGGTTCAAGTGACATGGCTTCTGCCACAGTTAGAACAATCTTATCAGCCAAGTGCTTAAATTGTGGCTCAAGCAAATGCACCGAAACATTCTCATGGCCAATTTCGACTCCTTTCACAACATACAAATCCGAGAATACACCCTGCACAATGAATCATCGAATACAACACTGAGTAACAAAGATTAGACCATGCATTATAATACTCAATCATATATCTCATTTTACTATGGTACGCAGCAAACAGTAGACATACACTATCTTCAAGTTCTATTTGGATGTTCAAATCACCACATAAACCACCACAATCACTGAGCGGAGAATCCCTGAGAGGAACATGGACAAGGTGGTGCGGCAATCCATCCGTTTCAGGCATCAGCTGCCACATGAATTGTAATCCAGCTAATGACGAAAACACATTATCTGCAACCAACAGAAAACCGAGAACCAACAAACATGGGAGAATAAAGATGAATCACTACCAACTATCATCATCACAATAATAATATACCGGGGCGAAGGTACCTTCACGATCGAAGGCGCGAGCTCGGAGAGTAGCAAGACCATCTAAATCAAGTTTAATAGAATTGTGAAATATCTGGATTCTGGAAATATTGTCAATAAAGACCTTGCAGCGAATCACAATGCCAGTGTGTACATCAGCAGCATAAATAGCTGTCTCCTTCCGACCGGTAAAGGGAGCAATTGATCTCAACCGTGCACTGGTTGAACAGTGGCTGTAGCTTAAATTATACTCAGGTATAACTGATAGAATATCGTGATGATCCCATGACCTGTCAAGATTTACACAATCAAAACAACTTAGAATAAAATCACTAAAAATAATATATATATATATATATATGAATTAGTAATTACCATTTAAAGCAGCCATCACTTCCTTGGAGGCGATACTCGACGGGACGCGTCATTTTAGGAGGCAACAGAATATTGACATCGGTGACGTGAGGTCCGGGGCTCAAATGTGACGTCGTTTTGCCGACGACAATGAGAGTAGTGAAAGCTACCAAAAACGCAGCAAAACGCAGCACCTTCATCCTTCGATTACTGGTCGAGTCAAAGCATGGTGGAGGTGGTTTTTTCTTGGTAAGTAATTGCTGAGCAGAAAAGAAAAGGGAAATGAGTTCAGTTCGAGCTAAAGCTGAGAATGGAAGGAAAAACCCTAGAAAGCAGGGTTTTAGCAAACTTTTCAGGAGAGAAAGAGAGGGAGAGTAGTGATGCTG
>Ga0307510_10001720_pt1 | contig 24339 bp, 38 predicted proteins | sample 12_EM_MG_FD_207224 | JGI IMG/M metagenome (GOLD analysis project Ga0307510, IMG submission 207224) | Populus trichocarpa ectomycorrhiza microbial communities from riparian zone in the Pacific Northwest, United States - 12_EM | ecosystem: Host-associated > Plants > Roots > Unclassified | place... | reverse complement strand
TTTGTTCACGAACCTGGCAAGTTTCTTGACTTCAATGGGCGCGGTCTGCACTCTCACAAACAGCCGCACATAGAAATCGATTGACAAGGACAGGAGTGGTTGAATATATCGGCCATAGCGAGCGGCAGAGGTTGAAATGGTATGGAGGACTAGCCGGAGAGCCTAAAAATCCCATCAAAAATCTCATTATGACTCGGAAGTAGGGTCTTGCGCGCCAACTCACCTCTTCATGAGAGTATTCGGCCTTGACTGAAATCCCGCCATAATTGGAGTAACTATGGTTGGCTCAGAACCGAACCACGTGATGCGTTGCGATGTAAGACCCACCATTTCTCCGGATAGTTGTTGGTGGCCAAGACCGAGAGGTCCGTACACGTCACGCATAAAAGGCCTGGTTACCCCCCGGTAAACTTGGGGGCGAAATTGACTCGAATTGGTAGGGAGTGGCATACCTCCATCTGTAATGCACTGAACGGCAGCATCAACGAAAGGGGCAGCAGTTCCATACGGATCCAGATCGACGACGTCAACTCGGTTGCGCTCAGCGGAGTGTGAGTACATCAGAATGCTACATTGGAGATTACAATCCATCAATCAGCTTGTTGACAGCGACCCAGAGGCGATGCTCTCTCACCGCGCATCGCCTTCGTTAACCCGGACCTTACCCTGTTGGCCCGATGCTTCCGTTCCCAGCCCGTTCTCATCAGTGGCTGTGCTGCCACCCAGACCGTTCAGTTCTACATTTCGCCTCATCGCCACCGTGGCTGAGGGCGAAAGATCATTCGCTATCACGTATCTTTTTACGAACTGACGTAAGGACAGGGCCGCGATGGGAATAGCAGGCCCACCTGACAAGGGGTATCTCCTTTGCGTAGCGGATTGAGCGGAGACCGGTGGCCGAGAGCGCTTCCAATATCACGAACTTGTACGGTCGATACTACGAAAACGACGATTGAGAAACACGGTACTGTACCGAGGACACCGATTGTTACCTCTGCTTCTTCTGCCCGAATAGCAGGGTCTGGAGCCTGAGGAGTACCGTCGATGACCATGTCCTCAGGTTTTGAGTCCACGTCTGGTGGTACTGAGGCACTAACGTCTGTGAGGGAATTGCACGTAAGATACGCGCAGAGTGCTCACGTTTCTTCCTCAACACCCTCGTCAACTTTGGGGCGTTTCCTATCAGACGTGCGCCGTTTCTCCGCCTTCATGGCTCTCCTCTCCCTCGCTTGCCTCCACCGTTCTTCCTTGGCCCTATTCAGCTCCTCGCTCCATACACGAATGGCGGCGACGCTCAGATCTCTGTTGAACTCCTGAACAGGGTTAAGGAAAGCTTCGTTGTTGGACGGCAGAAGTATGTGGGACGTGTTCTCGGTATGGAGTGTGAAGCCATCGGGGACTGTAATAGAATTCGGAGAATGGTCATCGGCCATGGGATTCATACGCCTTAGTAACCTTCCCAGGCGGGTGATTGGGGAAAAAAACCTCAACGCCAGCCTGGAGTCAAGTCGTCAAAGAAAATTAGGAATTGTACGAAGTATGAAAGAGGAAGGTTACGTAATACAAGTCCACAACTGTCCATCGTTCCAATGACAGTCGACGCTAGGTCAACTTGGAACTGACGTACGTAGTTACAACTGTCTATCGTCTAACAACAAGTCAACACGAAATTGATGTAAATACAGATACCGTCCAATATCCGTCCAATAAGAGGTCAACCCGAAACTGATGCCAATACCGATACAATACCCATCGAGCTAGACCCAAAGTAAATTGGCCCAATGATCAAAATCCGAACTCTTCCACTACAACATCGATCAATCCGCTATGGTCGCCTTTCCGAATCCGCCCGGGGTCAATTTGAGCCGCAACCGCCTTTCTGACGACAGCGTTCAATGTCGCTGGTCCACAGCCTCAACAAAAACTCTCTCAGTGATCCAGCAACGACCCGGACATCAGAATAAATCACTCACATGCAACGACGATACGGCCAGTGGCCATAGCCACCTCATCCCGTACAATCAGATCGACCTTTGGTCGTCCGGGCCTCGCAAACTCTGCCATGACACTAATATCCCGCATATCCTGTTCTCCGAGTTCAAGTTGCGGTTCGTCTATCGTTTCGCGCATCAAAGCCTGCATGCTGGACGCCTGAGTGGCAAGGGAGGCCGTCGACATGCGCTTCACGTGTCCCATAGATCCTTCACCGTATCCCTGCATATCCCATCCAGCAGGAGAGGACGCCCGTTGCGTGGGCAGAGCAATGGACTGTACAGATAGGCGCGAAGATTTGGTAGCTGCTTGATGCCCTCCAAAGGGATCGTCGCCTAGAGCAGTAGAACCTGCCCGAGGGCGAGTGGGTGGAGACAACTGCTGTTGATCAATATCCGCGAGAACTGTTGGCAGGTCGGGTAGCGCCCCCAATTCCGAGGCCCGCTTCGACCTGCGCGATGATTTCTTCTTGCGCGTGATCGCTCGTCGTATCGTGCCTTCTTTCTTGACCGCACGGTTGAGAGTATTTTCGCCTCGCACTCGGTCGTCATTGTCCCCATCGAAGTTGGTGAGATCTAGCGGATGCTCTTCGTGGCCCAGTTCTCCGTTCTCGGTATACTCTCCAGTATAGTAACTGAGGTCCACATAATCGTCCTCGGGCATTTGTGCATTGATGAGGTCAGTTTCGTCAAGTGCAATGCCTTTCACTTCGATTGACGTAGGAGAAGCAGAGGAGAATGACGTATCGAGGGTACTGGACCGCATCGGATCGGTGGCGCCATTGGATTCCAGGGGTTGAGGAACAGGAGGATTGTAATTTGTCACAAAAAGGTCGAGTTGTATCGATTCTGGAACAAGTGATTGGCACCGATATAGGACGCTTGCGCACCACTGCATATGAGCTGTGTAGATCATTAATGAATCGCTCTTTCAAGGGCGCACAAACAGGCATGAACTTACCGAAATCCCGTAAGATCCATATGAACCGAATGCGTTGCGTAGAGAAATAGTTTTTCGGGTCCATAGTGCCGCCCAGAGACCGGCCATCCCTCCCAGCCATGCACAGGCAGAGATATTCCAGGATAGAAATTGCAAATGACGCCCCTGATCCGCCACAGACAATTACGGCCGTGGAGTACAAGCCCCAATCAGTCCGTGCTGGGGATCCAAATGGGCCATCAACCCAGGCCTTCAAAAGCACGCCAGTCGTTGGTGGGGTCGTCCCCTCCGGAACTTCTCCCACTGGGTATCGTCGTCCATGAGCGAGGAGTCCAACTACTGTCGTCCATAAGTCCTTGGTCCAACCATTTTTCGCACGAATAAGAAATACGATCATCCTGCCATCATTCCCTAGTTTCTGTTTATCGCAGACGGATGCACAGGTAAATGGGTGGGAATTGAATTTGGACAGGGATGGGATGGTAATGAAAAAGTGCTGGCCCGGGGCCCAAGTCAGGTAGCCAGGTGTTATGATGCGTAATCGTATGGTGCGACCCGCAAGAATCTCTGCATGGGCATAACCGGGGGGAATGGAAAATGTGGACGGACCGGGGGGGAGGAGCGAATGGGTGGAGGAGGCGAGGCGGGTATGACGATAAAGCGGAGGCTTTGAAGATGCGGCGTACGAGGAACGGAACGGGGACCGCGCGTTGAGGGATTCGACATCCGGGTAAATGGAATCCATTTCCCAGTCTTCGACATGGGTAGACATCTTCTTGTCCGTCCGAATAATAGGAGAGATGGACATGCGACGGCCCAGGAAGCCATTAAGATACAGCCAGTTTATCAACCGCCAAGTTCTCTCTCCGGCCCATAGCAAAAGGGCTATCCAACACCACCACCACAAAGGTGGGTGATGGAGCGCAGACATTATGATGGTGGCGGGGACGAGGATGACGTGGAGAACATAGAACCTATCGTAGTACTTCTCTCGGATCGGTCCCAATGACAGCAGGATCAGTAGCGTGAACAGAGTAAATGCCTGAAAGAATCGCAGGTAAGTATCACTCGGGGATATAGAGCATTCACGAATAAGAATATACACTCACCGACCACGCATACCTGAATTTCGGGTAATGCCATGCAAAGGTATATGCAATGTCGTTCGTACCACTACGCCTATCCTTGAACAACTGGACGCTCCAGAATGTTACATGTAATACTACCAAGGCCCAGATGAGCCGGCCGATCCAACGGTGGAGCCATATGAGTTTGTCGGAATGTAGATTTGTGTAAAAAGGAATGGCGAAAATTGCGAAAGGGGGCCGCCTGATAGCAAAGAGGATGCAAAGCGGGAAGAGTGCGAAAGCTATGAGACCAGCTCTATTCCCGGAGCTCCACCAGGCTTTTTGGATGGTGTACTGAGGAATATATGCGGCAACATCTGGCCCCGACGAACGGTGGAACAACCGCAGCCTGTGCGAGGGTGCTATGTAGTCGGGTCCGATGAAGACGAGTGCCAGAGCTAGAATGGTCAGCGAGATGATGGTGAGGAGCTGTGCGTTCGAGGGCAGAAGAAGCGGTTGCTTGTGGGGTTGACCGCTCTTCTTGGCTTGAGCCAAAGAGTGTTTCTTGCGCCATGTCCGACGTCGCAAGGACCACTTGCTCCAGTAAGCACCGATAATTCCCGATTCCAGACCGAGAAGCTGGCATGCTGCGAAAGTGAACGCGATCAGACCTATTACCACCCAGAGGAAGTAAGCATATCTCCAGGTCGTATGGCTGAGGGCGTGTATCTTTAAATATGCCGTGATCCATTCGAGGTCATCGTCGAAAAGAGGTGTTGTCGGATTGGGGTTGGGCGGCTGAAGAGGCGAGGGCTGTGTTGACATTTTTGCTGGCGGCGGGTTCGCTACCTTAGGGTCGCGAGAGAGAAATGAACGGATTCTGAGTAGGCCAGTTTGGAAAATATGACGGCGGTACGACGTATTTATGCGAACTGTCTAGATCTGAAAAGACCAAGATCGTGACGACACGGAGTCACCAGACCGTCGGATAGCACAAAGATAGCAGGATGCTGCACAGCCAGTTCATGGACCTATTCCGTGAGCGGGGAATAGTGTTTGGCACGTGCTAGACGCGCTGACAACAGGAGGTTGAAATTAACAATGCGCGCCGAGAACTGCCAAGCCAAGTGGGTGCCTGGACCCGGAGTACAGTACAGTACCTTAATGCGACGGAAGCAGTATCATGGCATGGCCGGATCCGCGTTCGCCTTACACAGTGATTATGCTCGGGTCGATCTCCCCGAGGAAAGGTGTACAAGACAACCTGAGTAGAAACACCAAGATGTCGTGAATATACAATATGGGTATAGGGTGCTGTAATGGCATCCCACACTGTATGAAATAGCGCCCAGGCACGCGCTTGATCAAACTCTCGACATTAGGCGATCGGCATACAGCAGTGTGTTTATAGAACTGTGCCCAGGAAAATGGCCGCTCCCCCTCTTTCAGTACCATCAAATGCTTTTCACACAAACATCAAAATCCGCCCATCAGGTGGACCCACGGAGTTGTAAAAATTGGCTTGCTCAGGACTATCTACCCTCCGTCATCTCGATCTCATCATCACCGTCAGTAGCGACAGCTTGCCATCCGAACCCAGGCGTGGTCGTTGACTGACCGAAAACTCGTGACAATACAGGGGACAAAATTGCTGTTAAGGGGAAAAGTAAGTATTTCTTGTCGGGGCAGCATACGTTGTGGTACTCACGAAATCTACTTAGAAGGGGTATCGATGCACCATGTCGCGTAATGTAGTACATGGGGATACCCGCTAGGACGAATCCTACATATTGTTTAGCACAGCCCGGACGAAACCTGTGCTATTTGAACGCACCAAGGACAGCCAGCGCCTCCAGTGGCGCCGCGATGATGGGCATGTAAAGCAGAAATAGAGCAACCTAGCCAGGGTCAGCTGACGTCCCAGAAAAAAAATGAAAAACACGTACAGCACAGAATATTAGGGGTGTCGTGATCCACGTTTTATATGGTCTACATATCAAGCTGTCACTGATATTCTTTGACAGAAGGGGATGGTTTTGTACCTCTCTAATGTCGGCTCTTTAATCCTCAAAATGACAAGACCCAGTACCTTTGAAGAATTGAGTCATTGAAATTGAAACAGGCACCAGGTGAGAGACCTACGGTGAGAAAATAGAACGCCCAAGACGCTACGACGGCGAAATTGATGAGAGAACGGAAGCCGCCGCCTAGAAGTATGAAAGTGATCGTGATGCTTGCTTGAAGAAGCATTGCATTCAGGGGTGTCTTCCTAGTCGGGTGCAACCGTCCAAACAAGGCAGGGAGATACCCTTCCCTCCCCGCAACGTAGATCAAACGTCCTGCGGTGAAAAAGGAGCCTGATACCCGAGTTAGGGCGCCCATAATGTGAAGTGAAAACAATAACACACCATTCAATGCCCCAAAACACGAGAAGGCAACCATGAATGCAAAGACAGAACCCCCGATCGGGCCAAAAAGGGCACGGCCAAAGTCTAGAGCGACGGTGTTGCTCAGGCCGACAGTGGTCTAGCACAGCTTAATATAACGTGGTTGATCAACGGAAGCGCTGGACACCCTACCTTATCAAGTACCACGAAGTACGAGACATTGGCAAGTAGAAACAACAGCTAAAGGCCAAGTTCAGATTCCATAAGTGTCGACACTGCCGATAAACTCGAACCGTCACAGTAATCATGCTGAAATGTATGACCCGCGGAATGTTCCTTTCCGGTTCGGACATTTCACCTCCAACGTAATTTGCTTGATCCCAGCCATCAAACGCCCAGAGGCCGGAATAAAAAGCAAGGGCATACGCGGATGGGCTTGTAGATGTGCCTTCAAAGAGGGATGTTGTGAGCGAGGTAGTTGCTCGACCCCTCACTAGTTGAATTAGACCAAGTAAAGTTATAGATATCTGAGAAGAGTTAGAAATGGCCCAAAAACTGAACGGGGTGATGCATACTAAGGAGAGAACCTAGGATCAAAGCAGTGAGTATTTTCTGCCTAAAAGTGCTTATTGATGTCGCACCTTCACGCCTGTGAAGACAACAGCAACCCTAGCTCCCAGGCTTCGGGTGATAACGCACATGAAGGTAATTACCAAAACAGCCGCAATCGCTGTGACTTGAATGGCCCACTGTGGGATATCGTCCGGTGAAACGTCGCTGCGAGTGGCGTGCCAAAACAGTCTATTAAGGTATTCTGCAAATATGAGGCTGATGACAGCGTTGCTCCCTTAGAATATCGTGAATCAAGACATGGCTTCGAGCAGGAGGGGAGGAAAATCTACCAGGTTTCAAGGCAGATATAGCAGTCCAAGCGAACAGGTAGGAGACAAGTGGACCATACGAGTAAGACAGGTACGCTTGTGCTCCGCCATTTAGTGGTATCGCGGATCCCAGCTCCGCGAAGCTGCTTGCGCCCGTCCAACCCAGTAAACCAGACAACGTCCATACGACGAGACTAGCTCCAACACTCCCGGTGTTTGCGATAACCACGCCTGGTGATGAGCTGTGACGATTTTCAGTGTGTGCACTCTCGAAGCGCGACATTTGACGACATTGACATACAAGATACCTGACCCGATCTATACAGAGAAATTAACGGCCCTTGCTCAGAGACAAAATGTTCAGAACTCACCTGTAAGCCCACGACCAAGGCTACGCCTAAAGAATAAAAGGTCCTAAGTATCCACGTCTAACGCGACAAGTTCCAGCGCACCATTGACCAACCCGATACTTTTCTCCCCGGTGACACTCCGAACTTCATCCGGCTCGCTTAGGCTTGCGGTCAACGGCAGTAGGTCGCTTTCGAAGCGAAAGTTGGACCCAGACAGAGAACGGTCTCGGCGTAGCGCTCTGGGAGCTGCTCCTTCGAGTAATTCCAGGGCACTCAGCGAGTCATCAGAATCATGGGAAGGCCTCGAATGAAGTGATGATCGATCCTGTTCTGCGAATCGCTGGGGTAGTCGTGAGGCACTGGAAGATACACTCATCAAAGTACGGGATTTTCACAAACCGACGCGTTGTTTGTTCAGGCGACGCCGGGGTTTATTTACCATTTTTAGTAAGTCAGTCATTTGATTTGATAATGTGCCTAGACATACAGTACGGACAAGAATTTCTAGGCTCATAAATATGACAGTCGAGGCTCAGTTTTATTGGTCGAATAATAATTGACTGCGTGATCAGGAGAAGTGGTGCTTGGGTGACAGTCGCTAAACATTGCATCGCACAAGGGCTCTCGCCAGCGAACACTACGAGTTAGACTTTACGAACCCGCTGAACTGTTACTTTCATCTTCATGAAGGGCTTGTGCTACGATTTGATGGATTTCAACACAGCGCTCTTGACATAGTTGAAGACCCTGGCGTTCCTACTCAGTCAACGTCGACGGACCGACGGAGAGAACAATCTCCGCTCACCTGTATTGCCCTGGCCGGTAATATGAGGCCAGTCTGCCAAACGTTTGTCGTCGAACCCAATGCAGGTATGCATGCGCATAGCAACATTCCAGTCGCCAGCTGCGTCTCTTCCTCGGTAGGATCCAACCAGACGTCTTCCCCGACGACAGCCTAACACGGGACCTTGAGGAAATATACGAATCAAAAAGAGCTTGAACTCACTCCGGCACATGATAAGACTAAACCAAGCATCTCTATTCCAGCTTTCGCCAGTGAGGTAGACGCAGCGACAGTGGCAGCTGCAACGCAGCTCTCGATACCATCACATTCGATGACGGTTATAGATATGTCGATGACAGACTTTGGTAGCAAGTCGAGCCGTACACTAGGGGCCAATGCTTGTTGAATAAGATTAGCAATTGACCTGTCCTCCGCATCCTGTGAAATGATGAAACGAGAGTCATCAAGAAGGTTGTATGTATCTCACTCGGATCGGTACTCTCCGCACTCGTGATGAAAACGGCGTGAATTTGACTTCCACACTCAACTTCCCAACTTCATGATATGAGTGACTCTTTGACTGTCGGGGACCGTATCTGAGTACCCAGTTTAGTACTGATGGTTGAGCACGGCCGTTGAATGCGAACCCACATTGCACACGCGATTTTAGTGCGCTGTGTCTCGATATATGCGGAGCCATTAGCTTGTTTTATGAAGCCTGTCTTCAGAACTGTCCGCGACACCTTCGTTTAGTAAAGAGTCTAAGGGAAATGGCTGTGTGCCTCGCACATATAGGTCGAATGTCCTCAGGCCGTCTCTCCCGGCGGGCCTGGCCTATCTTCCATCCCTTATACAAGACGCTAGGATCTTCACAGTCATCATCGAAAATAGGTTGAAAGCTCTCGTTTGGGCCGTTGACACGCCTTCTGTCGAACCCGCTCTGTGCCATCACAGTCGAGATGTCATCCAGAAACAATAATCGAATCCCATGCTTTATATGTTCAATTTGTACGGCCGCAACTGCACAGTTACGTAATGAAACTATCCTTCTCTCTCTCTAAGCCCGCGACTAAGCCAGTTGGCGATGCTCCTTCACTCAAGCGTCCAGCCAACTTCGGGACATTTGACGATGACGCCGCCGACGATGATGCACCCCCTTCTGCACATAATGCCAAAGCGGGAAACAGTGATCTGGTAGCACAAAATATTCAATTGTCAAAATCAGCAAAGAAACGCATGGAGAAGGAACAGCAGGTTGATGCCACGGTCTATCAGTATGACGAAATATGGGACAGTATGCAAGATGCGAAAGCTAGACAGAAGGAAACCAAGGAACGGGAGTCCAAGGAAAGAAAGGTGTGTCGCCTTCATGTGGTGCCCTCACAATGCATTGAAGTGTCCTTCAAAGCCTAAATATATCAGCGGCCTATTGACATCTGCTGCTACTCGCCGATTGGATTATTTAAGGGCAGAAGAAAAAATGATCCAAAGGGAGAGAGAGGCAGAAGGTGATGAGTTTCGTGACAAAGAAGCCTTCGTGACCCAAGCATATAAGGATCAGATGGCCGAGGTACGCAAGGCAGAAGAAGAAGAGAGGAGGCAAGAAGGTATGCACCACACGGCTACTACCCTCGTCTATGTAGCTAACACATGCTAGAACTCGAGAAGAAACGTGGTTCCTCTGGGGGCATGGCACACTTTTACCGCAAGTTGCTAGAGGAATCGGAGCAGCAACATGAAGAGACAGTTGCGGCGACCCAGTCCAGTCCGAGAACTGTCAAAGGGCCGCAAGGGGCTACCCCCAACCTCACCATCATCAGGCCTCCTGAGTTCGCTCCGAAATCGGATGTGGAGCTCGCGCGTCTTGCTCGCGAGGACGGAAAAGACGTCGAACTCAACGAGGATAATCAAATTGTAGACAAACGAGAACTCCTCTCCGCTGGTTTGAACTTATCCGCACCAAACACGAGGCGAATCGGTCTTCACGCATCAAAGTCGTCTGACGCTGCCCCTGTGGAGGCCCATCGTGCGACTGGATCAGCTGCCAGCCGAAAAGAGATTAATGAACGGCGAATGCGGGAAATCTCTGCACAGATGGAAGAGGAGCGAGAAAGAGTGGTCAAGGAGAAGGAGCGACAAGAAAACGAAGCTACTGCCCGTCTGGTCGCAAGACGAAATAACGAAACGGACATTCAAAAGGCACTGGAGCGATATCAGGAGCGGAAACGTCGGAAGTTAGAGACAGAGAGGGGTTCGGAGGAGATGGTCTCATAATTTTTCTGTCACTGTTTTTGTGAGCAATAACATGGGTTAAGCGTTGATGAGCATGTCATGCAAGTAAAAAGAAGAAGACCCCCAACGTCCTACATCCTTCAACAGTCCTACAACTGACTGAGACAGACAGTGGACAGACCGATAACAGGGAGCGCAAACACGGTATTGCCGGCCCGCTGAAGGACAGACGCTCGCTCAACCTTTGCCTTTGCCATCGACATGGAAGACGGAGGCAAAACGAAAAAAACGATCTTCGTTGGAGGTATTGGTGAGGATGTGGATGAAAAGGTAATTCTGGAATCATTTTCAACATTTGGTGGGCACGATTAGTGACAATATCTCTGCTGGCTATCACTGACTTTACGTCGTTCTTCAAGGTGATATCATCGATGTTCAACTCCCCACAAATGCTACAGGCAGGCCACATGAGAATCGTATGTCTACGGCTGGAAAATCTATTGTCCCTTTGCTCATCAATGTAGCTGCGGACCTGAAGCATCGTGGCTATGCTTTCGTCACCTATTCATCTGCGGGCGACGCTCAAGATGCCATTGACAATATGGACATGAATGAACTTCGCGGTAGAATTTTGAAGGTCAGCATTGCAAGACCCATGAAAGGAGTGACCCCAGCGATGGGCAACCGAGCAAGTGAGTCGTGTTCACTCGTGTATGGCATCTTCCAATGAAGTGGCCCTTCATTCAGTTTGGGAATCCGAGGAATGGCTAAAACAATACGCAAAACCGGTAACTGGCGCTGGAGGTGAGGAGGAAACTCCGTGATACAAATGATTTATTGACATGGTCCTCAGGTTTACGGGGTCAAAGAAATGAGGCATCTGAGGAAACAGAAAATGATGATGGGGAAGAAACTAACGACGCAACCAGGGATGATCAGTAGTTCAACGTTCACCCACTAACAGTACGTTGTACCACTAAACTCAGCCACACAGCCTGACTGTCAAATGGATGTAGCACCCTTCACTGGTATCATGGCGGCAGACCCTTAGACTGATTCATCTCAGAATCATTGAACTGGGCCCTCGCCCGCTTAATATCTTCCTGCATGAACAACAACTCCTCCATGCGTGCGAGCTTTTTCGCATCAGCCGGTCGCGATAGTGCCCTGCGAAAGTCCTCTATTGATAGACGGGACTTTTTTGTGGGAGCAACGGCAGTTTGGCACTAAGTAGATAGAGTTATCGCTGCGAAGTGAATCAGAGTTCTGAAGATACATACTACGTCTGCAATATACTCTACAAGTATCTCTTCCATGACATTGACGGTATCATTTGAGGGATTTCTGTCGTCTCCAAAGCCAAACATCAGGTTACGAACTGGAACAAAGGTTGAGTCGTGGCTGCACGCGACAAGATGGGACTGGGCGGCGCACGTTCTTTGGTAAACAATCCCTTGAAGTTGGACTGCTTTTTGTATGCACGAGAGGACGCGCCAGCTGTAACACTACTAGTTCCGGTGCTATCACGGGTGTATGTGGGGTTATAAGCTGTGAAAGTCGTCCGCTGTGCGGTGGTGGGCAGAGTTGTGGTTCCCGATGTGGTGGTTGGTTGGGTAGCGGGAGGCTTTGGCAGCGAACTGGTAGGTTGGTGCTGGTAATAGCTATAGGAATATGGCCATGCAGCGCCGTATCCTGTAACAGCAGTTCCTGGATATGCGCCAGTTGTGTACGGGTATGCACCTGGTGTCTGCGGGTGCGTGTACGAGTAGGTACTATATGGATATGCCCCTGAGGCCGTCGGATGTTGTCCTGTTTGAGAAGTGTAATAGGCCATACGTGTGGTGTTGCTCGTATGTGTTGACCTGTTCTTGAGTTTCCTACAGTATTGGTTCACTGTCGCGACAAACCCACGGAGGCGACACGCCCAACTCGCCCCATGTCTCATCACGTGATCTTGGCCTGACCAACATGACTCTGCTTACTCAGGCTCATACCATCAAAGAGAGAGGTATTATGCAGTTTGAATGCCACACTTGTCCAATCTAGGTGTTATTTATATCAGCCTTATGGGAAGTGTGCACGCGGGTCGTTCTGATGAAGCGGATGTAAACTCAGACAGCCCGCTACGTAAATGTTATCCGGATTTATATGTCAAGATCAACGTCCTCCTCTCTCTTCCCAACCGACGCATCCAACTTGCTAGCCCGCTCCAACAACTCACGCAGTTTCTGCCACTCTGATGATATGGTGCCTCTCCGGTCCAACCATTCCATAACGTCATCTGGATTGGAAATGTCTTCAGGTGGGGGTAGGTCCTTAGCATAAGCCAGTCTGTCATACGATCGTCGTTTACGAGGCTGTTTGGCGAGATCGACTTCTTCAGCCAGCGTTCTGTACAGGTGATACTGGACCACGATCAGTAATTGGCACCAAATTCCCCCGAAATATGGACCCACATTCCAATGTGACAGCTTGTGGAAAATTTGAGTTCGGGCCGCACAAAAACGCCCAAGGCTGAAACTGGTAATACGTGGACATTCGTCCACGAGGTCCTCCGAATCAGATTCGCCGATTATAGGCTACGACTATGATTGACCTTCAAGAAAGGGCGATAATCGATGACAAACTCACCTCAAGAGAAAGTTTGTCATAAGGAATACCCTTCAACCGCCCCTCTACGGTGGATTGCCTGCCACCAAGGTGACAAGCATCGCAGTGGGGAACCGCAAAGTCCATCTTTACCAGGGTGAGGTCCGGGTATAGTTCCAGTGCATTCCTGTAATCACGTCTCCATACGGACGATGCTATTGAGTCCCGAGTACTCGATGTTTTTCGACGGATCACCTGGAAAGGGACAGAGAAATAGTGTTCGTCTACGTGTTTGTTAGCTAGTGATAACATGAGAGGTGCAAAAGCTTCTACCTTTCAGAGTATTCTCCATATATTCTCGACGCTCGTCCATTGGCATCATAGCAAGGTGTACGAAAAGCTGACACACGATCTTGAAGTCATGCCTAGGGTCCTGATGACCCTGACGACTGAAGGCCATGGGGAGCTCGGGTATTACTACTCCGTCATCCTGGACGACGAAATCGTCGCTGTCATCGTTATCATCGTCGTGATTGTCCTGCTGAGAGTCTTCAATGGATGCGGCGTGATCATCATCTTCACTTGTCTGCTCGTCACTTGACTGGGAATGCGTTACTCCAAGCTTTTTCTCTGTGGAAGGTAGCATCAACAGTGGTCATTACATTATCGTTGCATTGGCTCGTCGACGAGCTCACTTCTCAGCTTTTCGAGTTTCATCTGAAAAGCTGACCGCTTCTGACGGTCACGAAAGCGAAATTGTATGATGTCTGTGAACGAAATTAGTTGTGACCTTGCATAGCCCGACGAAATAATTGCCTGCTTCGTTGACCCCATCGAGTAGATTGTCAAATTCCTCTGGACTCGAGGGTCGGACACCTCTCGTCAGTCTCCGGCGTTTGGGAGGGGATTCAGGTTCGGTGCTTGGACTACGAGCAACAGGACGCTTGGTTTTAATCGGGGGCATCGCTCTTCGATCCGCGCTCACGCTTTCGTCTGAATCACTGGATATTAAAATGTCATGGCCTACTTGTGACTCAGCCTTAGCCATGGTTCTGCGCCTCTTCGTGGGAGAGGACGGCTGGACATCACTGTCATCGGAGACAACTGTAACAGCTTTCTTCGGTTCGAAATGAATTGCGTTAACGTCACTGTCCGTGTCACTTTGACCAGAAGGTTCAGAGAGTTGGGGAGGATCTCTTGCGTTGCGGCCGCCGCTACGGCGGACTGGCCCCGGTTTCGTCCTGGATCTGTCGCTCCGACTTGGTGAGCTGCTGGGTTGTAAGAACCCGATGAGACTCTGTTGTCTGAGATCTTCAGATTTTGTCTTTCTGCGAGCCATTTTCAACGCAGCGTGGTAGCAATATGTAGAGCGTTTTAGTATCAGTGCTCTAAGGCAATGTGGTGTCGTCGCCACGACGTTTGGGCGCTTATAGTGGCTGCGGGGCGGTCACATGACTGATTGGGCACGACCTTGATACAGCACAGTAATCAAGCGTCACGGCCATTAGTTTGTTTGACGAGCGCACAGTATGACTTGGCCAAGTGCTAGCTACCAGTAGTGCTGAAACAACCGATAGCATTGCTCCGTGCCGAAAACCATGCCACTTCACAGGGAAAAGCTTTCAGTACCTGTCCTTCGTCTTGAGACATCAGACACCTTTATTACTCCTGCCTCAGGTGATGAGCCTTCGCCTTATTTCCGGGAGAGGGCGCGCGCTCTCTCCAATATGACATCACCATCTCGTCGCCATTCCCAGGGCGACATCATCACTGCTACATCTCCTATATCACCATCATATGTCCTACCCCCACCTCCTTCAGGAATTTCCAAGGCGCGGGATGAGTCGCAAAAGCTACTGGCACACGTTCTCGAGCAACTTCGCCACCGACCGAAATGCCCGCCATCATACCCTTCATCTCTCCAAGTAGTGTCAGCCACCAAGTCTATCACCCCCCGCCCGAGTGCTTCCAGGACGAACAGCGAAATGCAGTCATTTGACCCTGAAAATGAAGAAACGCACGAGCGCGGGTTTTCACCAGACAAGGCTTTCGAGCTGATGAACCGACTAAGGGACGTTTTGGTGATATCGTTGACCCACGGATGGCAGATATTTAGCGAAAGGTAAGTCCATTGGAAGATGTTCTTGCGTCACATCTGTTCATACCTCCTGTAGTACGTCCGCAGATATATTTGGGGGTGGCGAAGAGTTGGACAATTCAGTTCCGTCTTCTCCCTTCCGCCGACGAAGGCGCAGCGCAAGCAGCGACCCAAGGCGCTTGTCATCTTATAGAATTGAATCAACCGAGCTACTTTCCCAGTGCCTTTCGATTCTTCAATCCATAATCTCAGAGGATTGTCGATTTCCACTAACCCCGCCTCGTCCCTTCCGACCACCAAACTCTTTACAAGCGATCTCTCTGGATATCGCGTTGTTGCTCGTGCACATGCACGCAACGTCTCATGCTGTTGTCTCCCAAGTCGGGTTTGCACTTCTACCGGCGTTCATCACATTCAAGGCTGAGATGTACCCTCGATTGCTTTTGTTCTTTGAAAACGTGCTTCGAGGCATGCTCCATGAAGAAAGGAAGTTGCGTGGCTTTGTGAAGGATGGTGCGGTGCCTTACACGACCCCTTATTCTCCTGATATTTTTCTCATTACCCTGCTATATCTAGAGGACTTCGCCGAACTTCAAGCGGATGACGCTCTCCCTCCGGCGGTTTCGATTCAAGTGGAACCCTACGAGGGGGCTCACACAGGTCCCGGAGGTGACATCCTTAGTTGGACTTCCAGCTCCACTTATGCTAGCAGCTTCCTTCCCTCCCAGAGCGCATCTGGGCAATCTCTGGCATCTTATCGGCTTCTTTCACTCGTATCGCCTCTACTAGCCGTCATCTCAGATGCCATCGATTTTGGAAAGTCATCAACGTTCACTGTACATCGGTTGCGTCACCTGTTTGACATGATTGTTGATTTGAGGCCGGATGCTTCTCTGAACGTTCTTGAGGCCGTCGCATACCATACGCCAAAAGCTCGGTCTACTGCCCTCGGCCTTTTGTATTCTTATTGGCCTCGCGCAATCGGCCACTGCTTTATAACCAAGCCATTCGAGTCATTGGGTGATTCAAATACCCCACCCTCACACCATGCGCATGCCCACCAGTTCGTCCTCTGGCGATTCACAGAGCCATCTGTTCCGTCGCCGTTCGACGGGAATATACTGCGGGAGTGCCGGTCATGTCTCAAACAAATTTCAGGACTTGGGCTATTTTGCCCATTGTGCATTTGTGCCGTGCATTTCGACTGTTATGACTACCCCGACGGCAACCTAGTCGTTCAGTATCCCATCGAGCTGGATCCTGGCACCCAGAAGGTGGCAGTTCGTCGATTCTGCCATGTTCAACTACAGACAAGTGATCAGAGATCTAGCGTACAGCGCATCTCAGGACATACCTTCCGGGCTGTGAATATGTTCACTCTGGCACTTTGTTTTATTTGTAAACTGCCCCTGTGGGGTTGCCACAGTCAAGGTCTCAAATGCGACAACTGTAATCATTTCGTCCATGCCCAATGCACCACTCCCTCCTCAAATACTACACAATGCCTTTGGACACCCCTCACATCGAGTCATATAATTATCTCACTACATGACCTGCGCCGTTCTTTTGACAACCATTTCAACGGCTTACTGAGGCTCAGTCCTGATTCTCTCAGGAGTCATGAAGAGAAACTGATTTCCTCTGACATTCTTTGGGTCCAACTGCAAATTTTTAACAACGGGCTTGAACTAGGCTCCATTATCGTCGAAGGTGGAGACGAGGCTTCCAAATCGTTCATCCTGGAACTCCAAACTCTCCTTGATCGCTTCCACGCTGCTCTACACCCTCAAATATCTGTCCCGTCTGAGATGTTGAGTGGTTTCTTCGATGAATGTCGTTCCCCCTCGCGGGTGACGTTACTATTCGATTGGTCGACCCTGGTTTTCCTGGCCACGAGCGCCAGGTTCATAGATGGCGAACCTCACGATCATGTAGGGGACCCATACCACCTTTCTTTGGGCATTCGACCGGACAATAAGATGTCGCGACCAAATATTTACGAGGCTATTCCCCTCGGCTTCCTTCGCGATAACTTTGCCACCAACTTCAGGATACACCTCGATATCGCCGCCGAGACGCTACTCAGGCAGTTGCACCATGTTGGCTTGTTTGAACTCCCGGAAATCCGTTTACTTGAAACGAAAGATCTGCTACAGTGCAAGGAATCGCTCTGCTTGTTTGCCTTGCCTCTAAGCCTCGACCTCTCAGCCAACGTTGAAACACTCATAGCGGCTATCGAGGCGTGTCTATCGGATATTGATCTTTCCGTCAATGAAGCAGGGTTTCTTCTCTTGATCAGAAGGGTATGGCCCACGGAGATGTCGACAGAGTATGCCCTTCGCAGACTCATGAAATCCGTTCTTGGTTGGATTCTTGCCGAAGTGCGTAGTTTCACCTCTAGCATCAAGCCGACATTGGACTCACTTCTTGGAGGACGAGAGACTAGCTGTCATTCTTCGGGACTACGTTCCTTTTGAACGGGAACTTCCTGGGGTTCATACGAGTGGTATGCGTCAATCATGGCCTAGTTCCGCGAAGAAGCCGCTGTATGTTGCATCGTCAAACAATGGCGGGGACTATGTTACGTGTCGTCGGTCCTTACTTAGGATCTACGCCGCTGCCTGGTTGCTTGCACTTCATGACCTAGATCCTGTGTTCTATGGGAAGACGTGCTTCGAGTTGGTTCTTGGGATTACAGGTGAGACACCTGAGGCCGAAGCCGATGAAGTGGCAAGTGATCTTTGGCCTCCTTTTTCTCTCCATATTGATGCTTTCAAAGGTGGACCTATCATTGCGACACATCACCAAACTCTGCCAAGCGTTCGTCGTCTTTACCATATTCGAGGACCTGTTCGTCCAATGGCTACAATCTGCCTCCACCCGGCCCTTGAATAAAGTGATTCAATCAGTTTCTCTGCTGTCACTTACTGAACATTCTTATAGCCGGTTTTGTCCTTACAACGGCTCCTAAATCGGGAAAGTAGTTTGAATCAACGATCTAGCAGTACTATTGAAGTCACTGCGTCGTTCTCTGACGGTGCCAATATCACGGCTATCGATCCATGGGGCGTAGTCCTCAAAATAGCGTCCGGAGGTGATGTGGGTTTACGTCAGTGTTTGCAATGGTTGGACATCTTTGCTTGCTCTGCGGTCGATATACCAGGACCTGTCTTCAAGCATTTCAAATCGTTAACAGATCGGTTCAGGTTCTCCGTAACGGAGACATATCCCTTGATTCGCGCTACGTTTCTATGTGTTTGGATGAGGTCTCTTGGTCGACAGGATCTCCTTGGAACGATCAGTTCAGTGCATCTTCGGCTGGCCGCGGACGTGTCTAAATATTTGAACGAGAGCGAGGTCCTTTCAACTATGTAAGGAATATTTTCTCAGTGGAAGAATCTTCAAGCTAACACCCTTTAGAACTGACTTCATTAGATTATCCCTAGCCACATGTCTAATCTTGGCCGGCTGTCCGCGTGGCGACCTTGTTGCCCATCGTATGGTTATGGAAAGCGAAATTCTTCAGTTACCATCCAGGTTTGCCTCAAAACTCCTAACCTCAGTGTGTCATTGCTCAGGTGCCAAACAGACGAAATGTTACAAGGGGTGCGACGGCTCCCGACCCAATTCACTTGGAAACCGGCTTCATCCACGCGCTTGGAAACTACGTTGATACGCGACAAGAGGATATCAGTATAATGGTCGCTAAATTCCTCTACCTTTTCGTCAAGGAGTGTCCATTGCTGGAATCTTACGAAGTGGATAATTTCGTGCTCCGCAATGCTGGGGTTCTTACTTCTTGGTAACGCTCTGAATAACTTGCAGCGAATGGCACGCACTCACTCCCTGGGTAGTGTATGGTCCTTCTATGACATGAATTCTAGCAATCTATCCTCAATTTGTCCCAATCTACTTATGCGCATACTTGTTGTTGACTCAAACCCTCTGGAGGCTCTCTTGCAGGCTTCGTTGTCTTCAACGCGCTGGGAAACGCGGTAAGTGGACCGTATACCAGAGTCACTGCTGTAGCTCTTCATCTTTCCCAGGCTCCGGACTTTGAAGCAGTTGTTTCGCATCATCCTTGACGTGATTAACCCATCGTTTGTCATCGAAGACAGGCAGTGGCAGCCCAGTGCAGTTATAATTTTTTACAACTATTTCACCGCCTTGTGGCAGGACCCTCAGGTACCTTGTATTCTAAACTACTCTATTCACATCCTGAGATTGTCTTTTAGGAAGAGATCAAGGTTGCCGTTGATACCTGGTCCCAAACACTGCTCCCCGCTCATTTTGAAGCCATAACGAATTGTTGGAATGAGGCTATAGTCAAGGCCCCAGTATCTGAACGTGTGAGGCTCGTCAATTTCCTCACACGACTCCATTCTCTGTTTTCTGGTTGGAGAGGTATGCACCATGTTGGACTCGTGGCTCTCTCCTACAATATCACTCCTAGTACTTTCTTGGGTCGTCATCCTCAGAATGCTTTCGGAAGAAGACTACATCGATGGACCGGGTTCCAAGAGCGAGTCCGCGTATGTTCAGTTGGTGAGTTTTTCTCTGGGAATTATTTTTGAACAGTCCACTGATATTTTTTGTAGTCAGAACCGAGCGGCGGTTCAACCACCCACGATCCAGACCTTGCCTTCTTACATGTAAGTCCTCCGCGGCGATATTGTCTGGCCTCGATTAATCTCCCTCAGATTTCTGTCGTGCTTTTGAGCTTGAGAATGATCAGTTCTGGTATCAACGTCGATCTGCTTACCTTGCTCAAATTTAAGACACGCCTCGTTCATATCTTGGGATTTTCCGGTGTCTCAGCCATTCCTTCACCTACAGGCCAGACATTCTACGTTGCGTTCGAGCACAAAAGAGCTACAACTTGTGACGTGTCACCGTGCATGGACGAACTGTTTTCTGTTCTGGATGCTTCCCACCCATTTTCTCTTGTCGCTTCTGCGATGTCTGAATCACCGCCTCCCAATGATGCCCCTGCACCGCTGCTTGTTGGATCAATATTCGTGGACGTTCTTCTCGCGCTGATCACAGGGTCAGAGGACCTTCTTGACATGCCCTTTTTAACCACAAAGAGACTAATTGAAAGTCTTCTCGTCGTCATGTATAAGCATGACATGGAGAGCCGGCCCCTCAGACACTTGCAGGGAAGCCTTCGGAGGGCCGTCCTCCGCGTCCTAAGTCTCGTACCTACTGGGCTCAGCTATGAACTCCGCCACCTCTCCTTGACTGTAGCGCAAACCTATATCAAACTATGGCCGAACACGTCGGGCAGCTTCGTCCTGTGAGCATCCACTCACATTTATTGAAGCTCAATGCTTATGCGCAACTTCAGCGAGTCCATTGAAGTGTGCTCTCAGGTTCTCACAGATCTGCAGTCCAATAAGGATGATCCTCTTGCATCTCAAGCCGCATCCTTCATTGAAGGTGCTTTGTCAATGTACGGTTTCCAAAGTCTCTGTTGGTGACTAGCTAATATCGACCCTTAACCAGGTTCGCCGAAAGCGGGATAGCCACTGCGTTGTTTAAAGCCAGTGCTTTTATCCTACACATTCCACATCAAGTGCTGACGATCTCCACAGAGGACGCATGACGATTCTTTCTTCGACATCCTCCGATCATGTACAGAAAACAGCCCCCGCGGTTCCTCCGAGTCCCAGGGTCTAAGAGATATCCTTTTACGAGACGCCGTTTCTCGGATAGTGGAGAATGACGCAGAAAGTTTAAAGCTGGTTCTGCGTAACCTCAGTCTCTTCATTGACAAGGTTCATAACAATGCCTATGATCCAGCTCTGGTTCGCCGTGAGTATCGCCAACTAATTTGTCGTCGGGTCTCTAATCCCCTACCAGACATTGGACAATGCCTCACAAATGTTGTTCGTCGCACGGCAGAGTTGCCACCGGAAACCTTTGATCCAAGTCCACTGCTCGTAATCATCAGTATCCTCACAGAAAACAACCCAACCCAAACTCGCGTATGTTTCACCTGATGTCGTCTTTCCCACTCACTTACCAGGCCCTGAAGGACTTCCTGGTTCACGTCGAGACCATACTCCGGGCCGTATTGATAAGATTTGTTATAAGCCAGTCTAGCCTCGTTCGTATCCTAGAGGTGGCAAAACGTCTTCATCTTCGAATCAAGAAGCAAACGATGCCAGCAAGCCTCAGGCTTGAACAAAATCGGATCATCTCCGTAATTCTTGAAATCTATGGTGAAGGTCTTCGGCGAAAAAGCAGGATATATCCGTCAACATTGGCCGCGATGGCCGAGGTATGTCCGCTTTATTTTTAGGTTTTGATCGCCTTCTTCTGAAGAAGCCCAGGCCATAGTGCAAACCAGCCTTGACACTACCGAATACGAGAAAGACTTGGACAGTACAATGACGAAGCTAGGAGTGGAGGGTATCACGTACTTACAAGCTCGGAACCTACAAGGTGTCCATGCAGAGACTGAGGTTAACGTTTCACTATCTATCGCGAATCTGATCCTGTACAGCTGGACGGTCTACCCGGAACCGTTCCATCAGCTATTTTCAGAACAGATCTCAGAGGTAAGCCCCGGAAACTCACTTCGCATTTCGGGCCAGCATCAATCACAATCACACCACAGAAATTCGTACGACAATTAGGCGTCAACACGTGGAATGTGCTATTACTGGCCGCGTTGACCCACATGTCTCCGGGCCCAGGAGCCCTTTTGATCAAACACTTTCCGGCCTTCGTCACCACGTATCGGGAAGCGTTGGCCGCATCTTCCTCCGTAATCCACGGTGTCGTTCTCGCGGCGGCTAACATCAATCACTCCTATGCCTCAGTAAAGCTGTGGCTCCTACTCGAGAGGATGCTGTCGCAAACCCCGGGGACACCGGACGGCCGAGCTCTCGTTCCGAAAGCGATGCCGTTCGTAATATGGAACGAGCTTTGGCCCCCCTTCTCGGACCTCATTACTGCGTACGAAGCGGACGTGTCGAAGGGACAGGATACAGTACGTGCCGCATCACATACTCCTCAATTGGCCTGCGGCGTGACCATTGAGCCCAGACGCTATGGAGCGCCACATCGTCTGTCATCGCGGACCTTTTCCAATTTTTGAAGGAGTTCCATTCAGTTTTAGCGTTGGAGACCGCGGTGCACGAGGCCACCCTCAACCGCCTTTGCATGTTCGGTCAACCGGAAGGATCCAACAACAAGGTGAGAATCTTTCGAGCTATTTTCGTGGGTGCTCTTCTTGCTCATGGACACGTATACTGTAGTTGGCACGGACTCTACGGACGATTCGCGAACCAACGCCGAAGGTTCCATGGGGTACACTCATTGACCAAGTCAAGGGAGACATTATTGCGGCGGAGAAGTTAGATATGATGGAATCGCGAGATAAGTTTGGAAACTTGGAAAGGCAACGGAGAGAATCCCATACAATATGATGGCAGTGTGATGGCTCACAGAAAAAAAAATTGTTGATTTATTAGGACTGACAGAACTGTGTAACAACGGAGGGAAGGCGGCAATATCTAACGTTCTGAGTCATGATTGTAGACACAAAAGGGGTGACATACGAGACGGTAACGACACGCGTAAACAGTACAAGCAAGGAGACTACTCAGCGTTCACGTGCGTCTTGTGGGCTTGGCAACCGCCGTTCCTCGTCCGCGAACGTGACCTCACTGAGAGAGGTCCTTCTACGCTCCTCACTTCGCTCTCTAAGACTGGGTATAGCCGAGCGCACTGCATGATCCAGAAGCGGCCATATTTCGTCCGATGTATTACCCCGTAAAGAAACGGCTCTTGGTTTCGAACCTTGGAAACATGAGGTCGGATGGGAGTTGTAATATTGCAAGAGGGGGGAAGTTGACGAATAAAATTGCTGTAGACGACGAGCAAAAATTTCCTAGAGTCATCTTCAGTGAAGGAAAAAAAAAAGGCAATTATTACGCCACGGTAACGTACCGGATTATCATCGGGCCGCTTGGTCAGCGGTTCACCTGTTTCGTCATCGATACCATCGACACGAGGTTGGTTATATGAAAGATTGTAAACGCGGCCTGATGGGAGGTGGACCCATCTATTAGATATACGAGCGAGGATGATCTCATCAGGGACGTCGAGGTTGACGACAAGATTCAATGGGGTGCCTTGTTTTCTAAACCAAACCAACAACCAACCTCAGAGATAAGCTCGTCACTGAAGATAGAAGTGACGCTAACCGGAGATGTGCATCGAAGAGTTTCCCCTGGCCTACAGTGCGAGGAAAGCCATCCAACACCCAATGCTAGAAAAGGGAAATCGGCATATATATTGTCACGCGATTTTACGCGAGGCCGCACGACGCACGCACCTTGTTGCGGAGGCCGTCAAGCTTACTCGATACGATCCTCAGCATGAGTTCATCAGGTAGCAAACCGCCGTTTGCGACGATTTCCTCAGCGACGCGACCCACTTCGGTCCTTTGGAGTTTGAGCGGTAAATCCGTTGAACGCGGATAAGGAAGGTTCGAACATGACCTAACTCACTTTTCGGCAATGTGCTGTCTCAACAAATCGCCAGTGGAGAGCGAGACGATATCGTATTTCCGCACGAGACGTGCTGTGAGTGTTCCCTTGCCCGCACCAGGCTTTCCGAAGAAGATCATGCGGAGCGAGTCCGAACCCGAATCTGCATCAGGGGCGGCGGCTGAGCGGGTGTTGCACAAGAGGAAGGGAAGAGCAGTTCGAGAAATGGGGGATGTAGAGAAGGTGCGACGAGATGTGCATGATCGTGCAATGGGACGGTATGGGATCATAGTTGGTGGGGTCCAAGCCGAGGGAACCCGCTCCCACTTACGTTCCCCAACATATTAAGCCGAAGCTAAGCTCTACTAAGATCAAATTATCCGACAAACTCGTGATTAGATAAGGTCACGTTATCAAATCCCGCATCTCCCGCACCCCATAAACCCCTCGCACGTCTGCCCTTCCATTATCCGCAGCCACACAAATAGCCTCGGCAACCTGATCAACGTGTATGGGAGG
>Ga0307510_10001719_pt1 | contig 24340 bp, 19 predicted proteins | sample 12_EM_MG_FD_207224 | JGI IMG/M metagenome (GOLD analysis project Ga0307510, IMG submission 207224) | Populus trichocarpa ectomycorrhiza microbial communities from riparian zone in the Pacific Northwest, United States - 12_EM | ecosystem: Host-associated > Plants > Roots > Unclassified | place... | reverse complement strand
GAACCTGCGCAAGAAAAAACCCCCAGCCGCAAGCAGAAAGAACAGCATTAGGTCTTGTACCACCTAGGGCGCGCGCCCTCTACCGGGGCGGCTTCTTTTATCGACTGCGGCGGTGTTATCTCTTGTAGTGTCGAGCCTCTGAGCGCCAGGTTTCATGCCAAGTTGGGGGGGAGTTGGAATGACCTTGGAAGACAGGGCTGAGGCGGTGCCAGAGCTTTCCCGCGAACTCGTGTGTAGGCGCTTCGCAAACAACCTCCGCTCGTGCTCGAAAATTCAAGAAAAAGGAAGCAAAAAACCAGAAAGTCTTACAGGGCTCACTGGGATCTATGCTCGTTTCTCCTCCCCTCCCTTCTGTGGGCGCCTCACCGCAAAAGTTCAATCTACCTCAGTATTACTAGGGTTCCATCTCGACTGCGCCCTGGCCCATGCCAAAGTTAAGGCCTCCCCTGTCTCCTCCGGATTATGACAACCTTAAGGTTTTGCTGGTGCTTCGCGGCTGTGCTTTTGGATGTTTAGACTCTTAAGGTGAGGAATGTCCGGTTTTTCGTCGCTCGTCGAGCTCGCTAGTTCGCAAATTCCGCAGCAAAATCACAGTATCCCCACGAGCACCGACCTCCCTATCCCCCCCTGCCCAGCCCGACATCACAAGTTAATACCGCGTCACCGCCCTGCTTCTCAACAGACTTTCGCCCTAACTTCACACCTTACGAGCGAGCCTATTGGCTGAATGATTTGCGAGTTATTTAGGTGGTACACCGGGGATTAGAACGAGCGCGTGCCCCACGGACGATAAGGGACTTACGAACAATCATTCAGATGACTCGGGAGCTGGCCTGAACTCCGTTTCGATCCTTCCGAGCCACTGAGGCCCGAGGCTGCTTGAAAGTCTTCTGCCTCGTTGTCTCTTTGGGTGGACGGACCTGCTTGCCTCGCGTGCGATGGCGTAAGGTACAGTTCTTCGGCCGGCATTTGGGAGGTGCCAATGGTGGGGCTTGCGTTCTTAATTTGTGGGTTTCTGGGGTATCATAGGATTTATGTACATAAGGAAATAGGTTATGGTGGTCTAAGTTATCCATCCCTATCCCCCTATAAAGACCCCACCGCTCCCCCTCCACCATCACCCCTCCCACCGCCTCTACCACGGCTCGCTCTGCTACGTATCCTCCATTATCTAAAAAGCTAGTTTCCCTATCACTCCATCTCGCCCACACTTGACAATTCTACCATCTACGCACTACCACCTACCCACTACCACCTACCCACTACCACTTACCCACTACCACCTACGCCCACCCTTGTTCGCCATGGCTCAGCAAACTCAGGAACAACAGGCACGTACTAGCTTATTGTTATTTCCAAGCTTCCTTCTAACCCTTTTCTAGGCAAACGATCTTGTTGGCGATGCAGCGGCTACTCTAGGGATTCCGCGTGAATACGTTAACGACCCGTCGAGGGGTCTTCTCCCGATGGAGAGATTCCGGCAGCAGCATAATGCTCCTCGATATCATCCGGCCCTCAGCGGCAGCAACGGGGGCACTGAACAGAAAGAGTCCATAACTTCCCCATCTCGCAGCTCATAAGAGACCTTCCTTGGTCCTCTCACTCTCGCTCCAAGGGCTGCTGTCGCTCGCTATCAATTCACAAATGATCCGCTGTTCGCTTGGCCCCGCTTTTCCTTCTCTCTAGAAACCATGAGCGCTTTCATCTGATCATCGACGACTTTTTGACTTCCCCACCTCTCTACCAGTCTTCCACGCCGTTCTTTCGGAATGCTGTATTTTGTGACTTTGTTTGGGATCTTTTTTTTGTGTTGTTTTTCTTGGCTTCGCCCAGTCATTCCCGTCTCGAGCATTTCTTCCTGTTTCTTCCTTGTAATACATATTTTCCTTGGGTTATTTGTGCATTGCAATAGAAGGGATGGAGTCGGAAATAAGTCATGGATTGTGGGCCGTCATTATTCTGGTGTGGGCATCTTTGGTCTCTTTTTTTTTTCGGGTTTTGCATTGCTTGAAAGCAAATCTGCTTCAGAATGGAGGAGCTTTTACCGGTCTTCCTTTTTGGTTGAAATCTGCTCTCCACTCTTCACACTGTTTTCAAACCTTGATTTTATTGAGTTGTCAAATAAATATCATGAACTATAATAGGAGTTTATCTGGCTCTTTTGGTTGACGTTTGCCACGCGATTGAAGGTCTACAAAACAGGGTGAAACTCGATTTCGAATCCGCGGATTATTCGCTACTTTGTACGATACCGTGGAATTTATTTTTTAATTATTTCCTACCATCATTTGTATCGTCCTAAGTATCATCGCCTTATCACAAGGGATAGCTAACGTGGAGGGCAAAAATTGCTAGCAGCCCTTTTCTTTCTTGCTATTTTTTCCTCCTTCCCTCCCTGTCCTAACTCTCGTTTCGTTCCGTTAGTACCGTACTTGCGCGAGTGCCCGGGTGCATCGTTACGACCGCACGCTGGACCTGACTGAACGAGCACCCTTCCCCCCCCCCCCCTCCCTTTCCAGGAAAGCATTCGCCAAGCCACTGCCAACCACCTGGTGTGGGTCTTACTCGAGTGGTAAGTGTTCTGACATTTTTGTTTTGCAATAACCTTCATAATTCTGCTCGGCGGGTAACTTAGCGCACGTAACCTAGTGTCACTCGTTCCGGCAGCTGAAGTACTTAGACTAACGTCGAGTAGCTGTTTCACACTTTTGTCTATCCACCCACCCACCACGACGACGCACACAAGTGTCCACACCCGTCGGATCTGCAGTTTTGGAATTGGACTTAAATTCAACCATTATTGCATTTCCCATAACCCTGGACGGTAGCAGCCACTCATTCCTTGCCACTGGTTGCCGCACACTCATTGACCAATCCAATCTCGTGTCTTCTGTCTCTTATTCCCACAAATAGGTGTAAAAATAAACCAAGAGAGAGGCAGGCTTATTGGCATATCATGGGAAACGCACTGCGTGAGTCAATTCGATTTCATACCCTTTAGGTCAGCCAACGACGCGTAGGCGTGATATCTTACCCATCCAGCCATCCATTTTGGTCATCCGCTAAGTTGGTCCGTTGGAGGAGGGGGGTGGGTTGAGGAGATTATGGACATTAGATCGGAGCGGGGATGATGATGGGGTGGAAACCGATGCACATATTGTAATGCGACAGCGGGGACTAGCATTGGCGTCCGTTGCCCAGAGCCACGGGGGGATTGAACGGATGGATGAATGGGCCGATGTGGGAGAGGCGCGCTTTTGTCGCTTGGTTGCTAGCTTGCTATTCTCGCACTGCTGGTACCGGCATTTTCCCATCCATACTTCCCACCCCCTCTGGCAATGCACTAATATGCGCTCTAGTAGCAACGACAAAGCCAGTAAACAAGTAATCTACAGTAATCCGCCAAATACTTGTACCGCCTGAAATTTCGTAAGTGGCCCCCTTATGATGCCCCTAATGGGTTTTATAGAGCTTTATATATAGATATATCTCTTACCAACGAGTTAGAAACCAATTACTGGAATCACGCTGCAGCGTGGTATTTTGGTAGTATTTTGGGGGGGGGGACGGGAGAACGTCTTCTCCGATTGTGACTCCAAACAACGACTGCACAACCTTCCATCATGACATCAAGTGAAGAAGGAAAGCTTGATTTTCAATTCGGATAATTTCATTGGAGGATAGGGTATGATGCGGTAACTTATCTATTATCTTCCCTTCCCGAAAAGGTGGCCATTCCGGATTTAGAACCCTTTGGTCAGGTAGGCCGGAGGCTATAGTTGTGCTGCGCCATACTAGTATGATGCGGTACTGATACGCTACTCGTGAGCTGAGGGAAGAAGAGGTAGGGGGTAGGATACCAGGCCAAATTCATACGCTCTATCCCCGGTAGAAAAAGTAAAAATGGAAATGGATAAGATGGATAAGTTATGTAGAAGTATGTATGGCAACTGGATGGTTGGATGGATCACCTTAGTCTGCATCATGACTGCTTACAGTTTCAATGCTGGGTTGGGTTGTACTGTACTGTGGAGCAGTAGGACAGAGCAGAAGAGCATCCTACAGTGCAATGCGTCCATGCGCGCTCCCTAGGAGAGAATCAAAAAAAGGAAGAGGGCAAAAGCAAAAAAGGATTGCAGTATGGTACGATGCTGCCGAAGTTATTATTCACTGTAGTACGATCGATGATGTGGGGATCATCTTAGCCTGCATTATGACTACTTACAGTTGCAACGCTGCGTTGAGCTATACTAGTACTGTATTGTGAAGGAGTAGTAGAGTATAGCGGAGGAGCATCCTGCAGTGCGTCATTGCACGATTGCTAGGAGGAAAGGAAAGGAAGGGAAGGAAGGAAAACAAAAACAAAAACAAAAAAAATATTGCCATATGGCAGAACGGGTCCGATGGATGAGACCGAGTGGGGACCCGCAAGCTACGCACCGGCACTCTACGACAGATGTCCGCCGTGGCTCCCTGCAGCAGCGCTGCGCAGTACGATACTCGGATGGAAACCACGGAGAGGAGCAATATACGTCCAATGCAAGGGAAAAGGGACCGAAATATCGGGTGAATGGACAAGCGGATGCCACGCTCGTATTCTACCATGCATGCCCGCCACGACTTTGGACTCTATGCTCTAGTGCTCTGCCATATATCCCCCATGACTTCTTACACACATAGCGAGTAGAGCACTGTACCGGTGGAGCAATGCACCTCTCGTCTTTGGGGAAAAAGAAGAAAGAAAAAGAAAAAGAATAGAAAAGCAAAAAAACTTAGAGTGGGTACAGTACGAGTATTGTGGCAATTGAGGGGGGATACAAGGAGAGGACGGTGGCACTGCACAAGTACTAGTACCGTATGCTACTCGAGTATGATACTATGCTAGCCATGACTTTAGGTTAACAGTGCATAACGGTAAAATACTACGCACCGGAGGTAGTAGAGTAGAGAATCATCATTCGTCCACTGCCCGACCTGTAAAAAAAAGAGAGGAAAAAAGGAAAGAAAGGAAAAAAGTGGGAAAGGAGAAGGAGAAGGAGAATATGATTGGTGAATGGACAGATGGGATGGCATGCAGTGCCCTGGTACTTCCACGATAGATGTCCACCACCCGCCACGACTTCTTACAGTGAAAAGCACTGATCACCATGTAAACCAAGTAAGACACATCGGAAGAAATGCGTGTACTTGGGTTGTCGTGACGTTTTTAAAACGAACTGCTATTGCATACTACCGAAATTCTAAGGCTTGGCCAATTGGCAGCTGTATGCAATAGCAGTCCGTTTTACAAACGTCAAGACAATGCGAGTACTCCAAAGAGGAGGGAAAAGAGAGAGAAAAAAAGAAAAGCAGAAAGCAAGACAAGAAAAGCAGAAAGCAAGACAAGAAAAGAAAAGAAAAAAAGTAGGATAGCCATACACTCGAGTACAGTACCGCATCCATTGCATGGCCTGAGACCGTGGGATTCGCGGCTGTGCGCACTAATCCCGTTTTGGAAGAATTCCGGTATGGCGATTCGTTGAATTTTAACGGTCTCTATGAACCTGAGTCTCTTGTGTTAGAAACCGTATGTTCCATAATTTGAAATAGCCATGTCTCGACTGAGCCCGGGCGAGTGTGCCTGGCGGCGGATTTTACTGTTTCAGACCGCCCAAGGGATCACAGTAAGGTGCTGGTGTTAGGCACGAGTGAGCCGACGGAGGAGACCCGTGGCATGCGCCGTTGAGCTCCTATCATGCCCGCCAGAAAAATTCTCGGCTGCGCAGGATGCGTTTTAGCATCGCTCCCCCCCCCTTCTCCTTGGAGACTCCGCGGACTGGACGAGTATGACCGCGTGAGTAAATAGATAAGGACGCAGAATTAAGCGCGAAGAAGAATTTATATATATATACACATTTGCACGATGGCGTGTAAATCGTACTATATCGGTTTATCGTGCCCGAGAGTATTGTGGTACAGTTATAGTTTGCATTCTACTCACTGTTTGATGTGGATCAGTGACAGAATCATGCTACAGCTCTCTGAGCGGTATTTCTTACCCTGTTATGTCCATTTCGGGGGCCTTTTTTTAAGGAAAGATTAAAAAGTATGTGTATATATATCTTTCTGTACTGGAGTAAGGCGACATCGGCTGGGTCGGTCTGTCGGTCATGGAGGCGGCTGCTGCTTCTGAGGTCCGGTTGCCCCCGTTTTTCCTTTTGCGCCAGGCTTGCTTCCTGCGTAGCGTGGGGTTGATCCCTAGTGGAACTCCATCATCATCGACCCCACTGTAACCAATATACCTTACATTTCGCGTAACTTATGGTAGCGGCTCAAAGGTTTTGCCAGGAGGGAAAACAGGTAATTTGGGCCTTGTGCACTCACTCCTACTTGTGGCTATGATGGCGGAGGTGTTGCACCGTATGCTGGTCAGATAGTTTGCTTTGCTGGCAAGAGAGGGGGAGGTGAGCCTGGATTTGGGATCTCGACTGCGAGTTGGAGGGGAATAATAGAGTGCAGTACGGTACGCGTATGCCATTGGATGTGATCTTATGGGGTAAGTCGCCAGTGAAGGGAGGGCTGTAGGCTATAGTCAGTCAATCCTGATTACTTGCTAATAATAAGTCGCGAAAGAGGTAAAGTTACAGCAGCCGTCATTCGACCAACTAATTGGCTAGACAGGGTACGGTAAACTTACTGTGACGGTATGCCACACGGTGCAAGGAGAATACAATGCTACAGTAGCAAGAACCCGGGAAGGAAACATGTACAAGGCAGATTCCTACCGGCGAATCGATACCCCGTCGCTATTTGTCGAGTCTTCCCGAGCAGGAATAGGTTATATATAATCAAGTACAGCCACAAACCCTGCTAGCTGAATGGTAAGTACTAGTAGTTGTAGAAGAGACGAGCCTCGTGCAAGAACCAATGAGTAAGTCACCTTTACAAGGGACCTACCATTTTTCTCCTCTTCCTCCCCCCACCCGGTCGTCTTGGAGAAGGAGCGCGGGGGCTACTAATGGAATACAATACCGGTATCCGTTGTTGGGTGTGAAACGTGTGGTATTAATTCGGTTGGAGATGCAGGAAGGGTAACGTGAGTTACAAGGGTGAAAGACAGGGTCCCCCCAACCTGCTCGAGCACAATACATGATTTGTACCATTGGATGCGACCCCTCGGGACCCAACCAATTCTGCAGTTATCTACAACGGCTTTCATAAGGAAGCGCAGCACGTAATCATCAACCAAACGAGCGGATGAAAGCAGTAGTATGTACGCGAACCTAATTTTGGTTCTAACAATGCAGGCTCCCCTAAGAAGCATAATAATTCCTGTGGTAAACAGTAGGTTACGCCGCTCCCACTTAAGACGGCAAGATGTACTCGAGTACAAGCCGCCTTTTCGTCTGATTAGGTATGGAGGCGCGGCGGCCTTCAAGGTAATATCCTTTGCTGAGCGCATGTGTATGCCTGGAAGTGGTGGATTTGATGATCTCAGGCGGGAGAGAGGAATTTCGGATTAGTCAGGAAGCGCAGGGTATGGGGGTGGTGAGAGGGCCGACCACAATGAGAACGTCACATCTTCCATACCGTACAGTATCGTGAGCAGGAGGAGCTCACTTGGAGTTTGGTTTGAGGGCCACCGGCTTCCGATCCGTTGCTTGATCGGCCTATCGGGGCCTCGCCTAGGTGCAACACTGAATTCAACGAACAAATAAAAGAGTGGCGGAGGAGCACTGGGATGGGCTTGAACATGCAGCGCTACATTTCTGGGGAACAGCTACCGTATGATGCGGAAAGCATGGATGGATGGAAGGTGGGCATGTGGTGCAGGTATGTAAATGCGGGAAGTATGCTTGTATTGAAGGCTGCGGAGTATTCTCTATATGGTGACCAGCGATACCGGGGGAAGAGGATACCTCCGTATTCTACAGCATGCGCCTCCGATATATTATTGTATCGCATCATTACCGGGGTCCAAATACCTCACACTTTGTTTCATGTTCTTCAGCTCGATCTCGACGACGGCGTAGCCAGCAAGTTTTTAGCCCGGCAGATACAGGGATAGATTACTTTCAAGCCTGCTCAGAACAGTAATCAGAGCGAAACCCCGTACTGATGGATGCACTTTTCTCGATCGCGGTGGAGCGGAGGTACGGTGATTATTGAGAGAAGGGATACGATGAAACACTCTGGAGAAGGAAGATCGTAGGAGGGCAATGTGGTCAATAGGGTCGGTAAAGCTACAGTCACGGGAGGAATATGGTATGCGGCTACAATAGTTCTCGTACGATACCTTTCTTGCACTTGTATTAATTTACTTACTACATCATGAGGCCAGACACCTCACACTACCTCTTATGTTGTTCAGCCCACTCCTTGCATTCCGCCGTTCTGTGCTGTTGTCATGATGTCAAGCCCGGCAAACAAAAGTTTCTTTCTTATTTTTTCTCTCTTTCCGCTGGAGTGGTGACAGGGATGGAATTTCGAGCCTGATCGATCCGGCAAGTTAGGACACAAGCCGAAGGGGCGTGCTCCAGACGGCGGCGGGGTGGAGGCTAGCGCGGAAGTTGTTGAGGAGGGGGTATGCAGGCTCGGATTTAGTCGGAGGGATACCGGTATGCCTACATGAACTTGAACACATAGTAGTACATAGCCTACATGTATATAACATGAATGACGTAGGGGGAGATATGTGCGAGTATGAGTACCCAGGGAGACACCCTCTTACAAGACGGAAGCCATTCTGCACGAAAACATATCCCCCAGTGCTTCTGCTTGGAAATCTATAAACTATTCGCCAAGACGACCCCAATAAAGCAAAAGTGTCCGAGCACTTTATAAATTGCCATGTATATCAGGGAGATGTCGGCGTGATCCCGGTAAGATAGCTTCCTGTCCCGGGAAAAGCAGGATATTGCCGGGCCGTAGTCTATTCGTCCCCAAAATCATTATACCATAATATTATTATCAGGGCCAAATACATACCCCAGCCTTGCTTGGTAGCGGTTACGCTGCTGCATATGGTAACCCAGCCTGAGTGCAAGAAAAAAATCAATCGACAGGGGTTTAGTGCACAATTGTCAACACCTTGGGAGACAAATTATAGAGTAACTCAAGAATGCACTTTTTCTCATTCGCCTTGGCGGGGGAGGCGTTATTGGGATGCAAGCTACAGTCGCACCTCGCTGTCCCGGACCTCGCTCTACCGGTTGCTTCGCTGTCCCGGAAAGTTTTTAGAGATTTGTTCTGTCTACATAGAAATACACCTCACTGTCCCGGATTTTGAATGTTTCCGGACCGGATGGATTTTTGAAAATTTCTAACCCCTGCCCATATAGAGAATATATTCGCTGTCCCGGATATCTTCCTTCTACTAGCCTAATTTGACTACCTATATCAAAGCTGCTGAAAGGCACGATTGATACCCCCCGTGTTCCATCTAGTAGGAACACAGGATAAATGTTCATCTCGCTCCTTCCCATTCCCTTCCTCATCCTCCTCCCAATCATCCTCACTCCCAGCGGAGTCCACAACATACCGTGGTTCAGGATTCCAGTTGATTCTGGTGGCAGAGTGTTGCCGATTCCGGGAAGGCGATGGAAATGTGGTATCGGTGTTGGTTTCAGCAGGTTGCTGGCGGTGGCCCGGTGGCCTGCGATAGGGTGATATGGTTTGTGAGCGTGTAATTGGCCCCCGAAATGTGGGACGAAAATACTGTGTGAGTGTCGCTTGTTTGGTTTGTTGACTTGTTTGATAACTAAATACTGAGTTAGTAATAGTAAAGAGAAATACTCAGGGCCAGATTAAAGATCCAGAAAGAGTGACCTCAATTTCTATGTCGCAGACATAGATTTTGTTTGTCACTTTTTCCAGAATATTAACTTGCACTTGAGTAAGGAAAAAACTAACCGTGCAAGACACTTTTGGATTTTTTCTGCTTGCCGGACAAGCTTAGATACCACGAGTTTTGGTGCTTTAGAGTCAGGATTGGGGAGGTGAGTAACTGGAAGTGCCTGATAATATCGCTGAAGTTCTATGATGTATTTTATCGCGAGCGGGGTACTGATCACAGGTGGAGGTGATGTAGTGGAACTTTGCTGTCTGGAGGGTTGGTGGTCTGAGTCTTCCTCTATTGAACTCAAGGTAAGAAGTGTTCCATTGAGTTCAGAAGAAGGCCGCTCAAGAAGGCCATTTGTGATTTCATTTTCAATAAGAGTAGAGGAATCAGGGAGTGGGGTAGGGAGTGTAGATTGAAGAGGTGGGTGGTTGTCATCGGTGAAAAAGCCTTCAAAATACTCGTCAAAGTTCTGGTATTCGGTTTCTCCAAGTTCGCGTAACTCATGAAAGGCACGCAAACAGGCTGAACGCTGTTCACTGACGAAGGTATCAACAAGGCTTGGACCTTGTAGCGGTAGAGAGGTGGTGGTGATATTTGCCTTTGCCCAGCAATTCTGAATTGTGGATGGTGAAATGCTATCCCAAGCGTTAGAAATCAGATAGATAGCCTTCAAGATATCAATCTTTTCTGGTGTCTCGCCAAACTGATTAAATCGCTCAACCATGTATTCAGCATATAGTCTGCGATAAGCAGCCTTAAAGGACTTAATGATTCCCATATCTAGAGGCTGTAGGTAGGCTGTTTTGTTGGGTGGGAGGTAGATTAGAGTGATATTGGTGAGGGTAGGAGGTGTGGGACCAGTGTAGTCGATAGGTGGTTGTTCAGGCCGTGGATGTGAAGGACAGTTGTCAGAGATGAGCGCTATATGACGACGATTGATGCGCATTTCATCATTTAAGGAACGAAGAAACTCATACCACAACCCACTAAGCATCCAAGCTCGCTTATTAAAGCGATAAATAATAGGAAGATTGGCGGTATTGACTTTGTTTTCTCGGAATACCTTTGGAGTTTGGGCTCTACCAATTACCCAAAGCTTTCTTTTATCACTACCATCTTGATTGACAATATGGAAGGTAGTGATTCGGGTCTTTTGGTCCTTTCCACCTCTTAATCTCTTATTTGGCCCAAGTCTAACATTTGAGGAGTTTGGTTGTTTATTAAAAACAAGTCCACTCTCATCAGCATTGTAAATATCTTGTGAACTGAATGGCAAAAGCTGCTGTGCTAAGGATTCTCTATCATGGGGGAGTTCACTTTCGTTAACATCACCAGAGTGACCATGCCGAGTAAGTCGTCCAATTTGGAACCGTGCCTTAAACCGCCAAAGCCATCCAGATGAGAAATCAAAGGCTTCGTAGCCTTCCTCAATGCCTCGATCCGTGAGCTGTTGGATTATCGTCTTCGATTGTGCATAAATAATTTCATCAGTGACCGAAACCGAGGCCTCCTCCGCTGCATCTATCCAAATAGCTAACAGATGTTCTAATATTGGATAAACTGAGGCTCGATTATTTTGCTTATTTGCACTTGGTCCTACAAATGCTCAAGTTATTTAATATCCCCAAAAAAACCTTATTTTGCAGCAAACATGGTAAAGCAGGTCAAAGGAATTAATCAATAGTTATTAGATAAATCATACCAGTCGGAGGACCATCAGCAACTATTTTCTCCCAGTTTTTCAGGTGATCAGAAAGGCTCTGGAGTGCAATAAATCGTCCATCTGGTCGACGAGGACATTCCTCCAACTCAGCGAATTTGGAGAGCTTCAGCTTCGGGTATTTTTGACGCAAGCAGCAAAGTTCGTACTTTTGCAATAGTGTCAAGCCGAGTTTCTGAGAGGGATTTCTCTTCCCTCTCCCGTAAGTGAGCTTTGCCGGTGGCATTTCGAGAGCGAATCCTGTGTATTCTGTATTGACTGTGTTTTGATTTCAATTTTTTTCCTGATCTTTTATTCTCTGAACTACCCCTCATCTAAACCTTATCTGGAATAGGCAGGCCATCCTTCCTACTCAGTTATCACTCGCTTTTCAGTTTTTTTAAACACGATTTTCACCTACCATTTCACTCTCCCGGATGTTTCGCTGTCCCGGATGGTCAGTCCCGGATTTTGACCATCCGGGACAGCGAGGTGCGACTGTAGCTGAGCTCGAACACGGGATTCAACCTTATGATGAGCAGTAACGCGCCATATTAGTCCCCTTTACTTCCCTTACAAACAATAATGGCACATCGGTTAACGTCTTTTTCTTCCCCTTGGGAACGAGTACTTCACGTCTTATCCCCCCAATAACCAACGTCCCCGAGAGAAGGACTGCGGTGCCCCGCCCGGACCCGCTCAATTGGCTTCTGCGCGGATGCGCGGAGGCTAACCGGTGCGGCCAAGAATTATCAGGCAAAGTAGCAGATCATTATCAGTTAGGATATGAGCCTGCCAAGCCGTCTTGGTCATTTGTGCCTTTCGCCCCCCACCTTCCTGAATTGACTTTTTTCCCCGGCGGGTTAGCCTGATCTCCTTCAGGAGAGACAGGGGTGAGTTAGGCGCAGCAAGCATACGTCAAAGTCAGAACTCAACACAAGCTTTCTGAACACCTTCTTAAACGGACCTAGTGACTTGAGAAGGGGGACGGTGGTGGTGGGCGGGGAAAGGCTATCCCTCCAAGCCTTACAATAATACTTGAGCCAAGCCAAGCCATCCATCCCAACCTGATTGACGGATGGCCAAACTATTTCCCCCCTTCCGCCCCATCCGACCTCCACCTAGGATACGGTAACTTATCACAGGAAGAAAGAAAAAAAGTGCAGTACACCTCCGTTTGTGCGGATGAAGGGGATGAAGGATGGCTACCAGTGATACCGTAACCCTGGAGGGGCCTTGAATTCTGCGACTGGCATGACTGCGGAAAAAAAGGAGGAAAAAAAGCCTGGACACAAAGGGCACAGTGCTGAGACAGATCCCTAGATGGAAAGGTAGAAAGATCAACATGTAGGCTTGGTTAGATGTTGTGTTGTGCTCTATTGTGCCCGCACCAGGGGCGGTGCAGCTTGAGTGGGGAATCTGCCAAATTGCTTTAGCTAATTATTATTAGCTTAAGGTGTGGCAGTTTAGATTAAAGTGTGGCGATTCTGCGGGTCTCCATGCCCTCTGGTTGGCTCGGTCTCCCCCACCATTCGAGTTCACTTCGGTCAGGCTTTTACAAAAAGGCATGGTAATTTACACTCCCTACTGCATTTTCTACGGGGCACAGCCTTTGCCAGAATAACTTGCCTTATTCCCGCCGCCAATCACTTAGACGACGCTTTTCCACCACACACTAGCCACTACCGTATTAAAAGTAAGGAACTAGGTTATGCCCCACAGCAACGGCCGTGGAGACGGATGCGGTAAGTAGAGAGAAGGATGAAATGAAACAAGGTGGCAACGAGAAAAAAGATGAAAGACAAAGGAAAGAAATAGCAGTGCGGTGTTTTTGGATTTTTTTCTAATAATAACCCGGGTGTCTTTTTATTTTTATTTTCTAAGGGCTTGGAGGGGGGGGTGTGTGATTTCCATTGCAAAGAAAATATATATAGTCTCATAGGTATTCGTGATGGGGCGGCGGCCTTTGTTCTTGCAACTGAAGTCTACGGGTATGAGATTCAGGCGCAAACACCGGTAACGGCCCTTCTCAAACGCTAGTTTTCAGGGTGTTTTTTTAGGGCTTCGGCAGATGACTTGGAACTTGAATGGGGCTAAATCCGTCGTAGCGCAATGCTCAAGCAAACTACGAGGCGGTCATATCCGCGATGTGCTCGGGGAGATGAGTTACTCATAGTGTCTTAATGGAGATATCCTTTTGAATCGATCCTGGAGATATGTCTACAGCAGTGGTACCATTCTACAGTAGATCTCGTAATTCAGTTATATATCCTAGGAGTAATGGGTCAGCTGGGTGTAGATACTGCTCCCGAGTTGCAACTATGAATAATTCCAGCGTTCCATTAATAGGTGGATCTACGCGATAGGAGTTGAATCCCAGGTATGATACTGCACAAGACCGACGGAGCGGTCTGCCACCTAGCACCAGATATCTATCCTAGTTGTATAGTACATCGGCGCTCGCCACCTACCGTCAACGAGGGAGTTTGTGGTACTGTATCATACTTGTGGCACTCAACCCCTCATTCTAGTATCGTAGGTTATCGAGCTACTAAACCCCGACATACAGCACGTACAAGTATATGGGTTATGTTACTAGGTTACCCTATTTCCAGACAATGTGTCTATCACGCGCTGCACCGGTAGCACCGCTTCAGAAGTGTCATCCTAAGAAATACGTGCACAGATCTTGTTATCAGGGGGTTTTTTTCTCAAGAATACTTGAGGTGGGATTAAGGCCCTATTTAGCACGCCACTGTAGAAGAAAAACCTTACTTTTGCCTGAAAATAGAGTATACCTTGTAGTAAAAATACCCAGGCCCTGTCCGGCAAACACAATTTAGAAATATTCAAATAAAAAGTTGATAATGGAGTATATTCCGGGGGGAAGAAAAGAAAAGAAAGGGGCATTTTTCCAGAAAGATTGGCGTTCAGCAGCAACACAACAGATCCTTTGCAGAATCTTATCCGATAAGTTAATATTTCTACCGGCCCTTAATCAAGCATGTGATAAATTTAAGTTACCGTCATTTCTGTCAGGCCCCATTCAACCAACCACCCCATCCTTTTTCATAATATCCTAATAATATTATGATATCACGCCCGAGAAGAAATAATTCACCCAACAAACATACCGGTACACACGGGAAAAGCCAGCAAATATATTTAGACTAGTTTCGCCTCCACCCGATGGCAATCGGGAGGCAGAACAGTGATCTTAAATTATCGCGGGATTCTTTTAAAGGATCACAATTCATTCTTTTGGCATGCCGAATAGAGCCTAATTTAGATATATCTGAATCGTATTAAAAAAAATACAGATGAAATAAAAACTAACTCTGTGGCGCCGAAATACTGTGGTATTCCTATTCACGCCAAAAACAGTCCTGTCTATTTATACCGTCACAACCGGAAACACCCAGAACAAGCGAGGGAATTTGTGTATTTCCGACGGGGTGAACGGGGCATATTCAGGTTCTCATAAGGGAATTTTGAAAATCTTGGCGGCGGGCAGGCATTTTGCTCTCGTGCCCTGGATCTTGGCGATAGGGGCCTTGAGGCCTACAGGTAAGAGGTTGCCCACTTACCACCATAACACCAGAAAAATCCAGGGGGGTTTTATTGCGGTGCACCTTTCTGGTGGTTGGCCAAACTTGTGCACCTTGTATGGAAACCTCGGCAGGGTCGATTCCCTCCGTCATCAGGTCCGTACACGCACAAACACTTTGCAAGGCTTTATTTTGGTCACCCTAGGCTCTTGTTTCGTTTGTGGTTTCCGTTGGGGACGCAGAGATAGTATCGTAGGGTAGTGTAACCAGTGTTACGTTAAGTTACGTTACGCATGATGGGGATTGGAGTGAGACCGGTGTTCAACCCAGCGAACGGGTATTCCCTCCTCACTGTTGTGCGATTGATGGTTACCCTGGGCCAAGTGAACCAGGCCCACCCACACCTATAATACCATCACATAACCCCCTCAACGACGACAACTAAACCGAGGAGGCAACTAGCACTTAAGCCCTTATGGAGGGGGGGGACCCGGAAGGCGCTAACTACCGTGCACTTTTTAGCCACGGCAACCGCTAGTGATTCAATTCTAATAATATCCAATGCCATGGCCGTCGTCGCCCCGCCGCGCGAAATGAGCGAATGCATCGATGACTCTTATGTTTTGAAATTGGAGTGGAGGTGGCCGTTATTAAGTTTTGTAGGGTGTGCAATGATTGCATTGCAGAATTGTTCAGCTGCTCGGGGTTCGTTACTGGGGTGAGTTTCTAATTTAACTCGTGGGGAGCGATCCGGCGACACTCTTGCACTTCCTGGACTCCTGCTTCCTTCTCCTCGCCCGCTACCTTCCTGGTTTCCGCCGAAGGGTCTAACGTTACTCGCAGCTGGCGTTACGTTCGCGCGCAGGTTACTATAGCTCGCGCTCTTTTGCATAGCTCACCATTAGCCGACTCGTCGAAAACCTACTCCTCATCTACAATGTGTGATGAGGTTCATCACTTAGCACACCGGTGCTGTATCTAGTGCCTGCCTCTACTTCCCGCTCAGACTACTCGAGTATCCAACCCTTGCCCCCACCCACCACAAACACCCTATAGACTCGGATCAGGAAACCCGCACACACCGCCGGTGTCATACCGGGCCCGACTGAACCATCTCACCCACCAAAGTGGAAACCCGGATTATTATTTTTTCCTTCCAAACGCATGACGGTAACCCACCCTACGCGCTCATCCCAAACTACTCGTAACTCATCGTGACTGTTAATGACCTCTCATAAAAAAACCCGGCTATCATAGAAAAATATAGTGCGATCGTAAATTAACGTAGTCTATCGTCACCCATTATTCTGCAGATCGCCAGGAACAAGGATCAGTAACCAGTGGTTCTCTGTTACCCTGCTTTGGCGAATCGTTTTTCTTCCAAAATACCCCTGTTGGTCATCGTTGCTTGTGGGAATGTGCGAACGCTCGGACGCTGTCTATGATATGGCGTTCGACACCGGGAAATTTCTGACGAATCAACGGGGTGACGAGAGAGAAAGAGGCGATGTCTCAGACGATCATTGAGGTAGTTGGCCGTCGGCCGAGCATGCCCCTGCCCCGGATAAAGAGGACGCCAAGGCTCTGAGGAGGGGGTGCTGGTGCTGAATTTCCTTAGTTCTGTTGTGTTTGGAGAAACAAAGTCCGCGCGTGCTTGTATATAGTCTCTTTATTTTATATTCAACCTGCTGTAAGGAGTGTGTCTGGCGATCCCATTGGCCAGTTCTAGTTGTCCGGAGTTGGCGGTCGTCAAACCTTCCAAGGACGGGATATGTCTCGTTGCCGTGTTTACGCTGTCTTTGGGTGACTGGACGTTGGGAGTAGTGAGTGTGGGTGGGTGGGTGGGTGCTACGGTATTTATTAAGGCTTAGGTACCGTAACCTATCAGATACCTTACCGTAACGGTATGAAGGGAGGCATTTTACTGTGCATATTGTGGGTCGCCTACGGCAGGCACTGTATACGAGAGCAGTGGACAAGTACCAGAGTGTGTGCGGGCGGGGCTCGGATCCTCGGATGTATGTGGGACGGTTCATATCTCCACGGGTGTTCAGGCTAATCGTGTTTCTTCTCGAGTCTACACCCCGAGTACCCCCTACCACAAACCTGTACCCCAACGGTGAGGTGTGTGGTGCGGTGGTGCGGCGATGTGGAGTTGGGTGGGTGTGGGCATATGCATAGGCGCGAAGGTGCGCGAAGGTGTGCGAGTTTTTGAGTGACGGGATGAGTGATTGTGGCTTGTCTCTTAAGTCCGAAGGACCAATGGAATCCCTCTCCTGGTGCTGTGAAGAAAATGTGATAGTCTAGTATTCTCAGTTCCTTCGATTCAGCCTTCTAGACTTCTATGCCTGCGCACAAAACCCGTAAAGGAGGGGTTGATGCGAGGAAGGGGGTGGTGCAGGATGAGGAGAAGGTGGATCGCCGCTTTGTCTGTTTGGGAGTATATAATAGACTGTAAGCTACAGTACAACAACGGTTTCAAGGATATTTACACATAAACCAGAACTTGCTACCATAATATGCCGCGCCAATCAGAGAAGCTACTGCCTGAGGCTTACTCGTTCCAGTGTTCTTCTCTCTAAAAGTGGTCTAGTGGTGGTGGGTGCCATATTATTGAATGGTCTAATCGAATACGCTCCGTGTTTGGCTCTTCTCTGCTGGGCGGTGCCGGCTATTTTACCAACGATCCCATCTGCCAGCCTGAACGAGATTGATGCGAATACGAGGGGATCCTTAGGGGCAATGATTTTGATAATATAATCCCGCAATCAGACTGCCGGTGGTCGGCGGGGGTGGGGGCTGTGGGTCGACTTACTACAGTGGCAGTATGATACTGCCGGTGCTCCAAAACAACAGTGCATCGCCGCGTAATGAATGATTGATGTTATCACTCAAAGACATCTACTGGCTAACCAAGCGGTGGTTTCGGGGAGTAAGTCCCCCTCCGTCGGCACATACCGTGCGGGGGATGTCTCACTTGCGCTCGTAATGGTGATTCCGGTCATTTACGCATACAGAATCGGGATGTTTATGGCCCCGTGCGGTCGTCGGAGGTGCGGGCTTACGGTAACTTATATTAGGATCGGGAATAAGGAGTAACGAGGGCGCCGCACATGAGTCAGGTTTACTAAATATCATAAGTTGCGATGTGATATCACATGAGGTTTCTCTAATAATTATGATAACTCTTCAGTGTCAGTATCATACCTCCGGTGCACGGTTCCCTGACTTTGCCCTTGTGTAATAGTTCTGTGAGGGCGGTTGCCCTGGAGCTCCGTGAGCTCAGGGTGTCATCGGCTCGCTATATGGCAGAGATGCCGTGCTACGATATCCATTTCTCTAAAATCGATCGGCGAAGCCAACACAGCGCGGTAATTTCTCGGACGAGGTATCTGTAGGGGCCTAGCCTGAAGTATATACCCAACAGCAGCATAGGAAGTAAATGTATATGGCTCAGGTTTACCATAACTTACCATGTAACCCACCAACCTGTATGAAGTGTATACTTTCTTTGGCATCATTTGGTATCCCCCACTCATGGCATCCTTAGGCGCAATAACTCCTTACGACATTGTGGGTTTGCAATACAGAAGGGGATTGCGCCACGATGCAGCACGCATTTCGAACAAAACTGACCAGAATAGCGTGCGGGGTGTGGCAATTTCTTGCTAGATGTTTCTGCACGGGCCTAGCATAGCCTGCAGAATGATTGCCATCACCGCAGGTCAGAGGTCATTTACCATACCGTAAGACTAACCGCACGATATCCCGCATGTGGGCCTAACCCACAGCGTTTCTATCCTGAAACTTTACAGCAGTGCACATTAACAACCTCTTCCTCAGCCCCTTCGTTTGCGAAATTTGTCCCGGGATTAGTTCGCCAGCGCACAGGTAGTGCGAAACACTTTATGAGGTCTACGACAGAAGGCCATACAGTGCCCCTACTAAAGCAAGCTCGTGACCATCATCTAGCCCCTGTCCGTACCATCATATCGCCATCATAGCCATCATCAAACTAATTACCCAACCAACCCCCTTCCAAAAGACCTCAGCATCGGGCCTCGAGCGCGATGATAATGCTCTGCGGCACAAGGGTCTATCGCAGGAAAGTGCATATATGCATAAAGCCTGGATTGTTTTCTTTTCTTTTTCTCGCCATTCTTCCAAGAAAGAAAAGAGGGCGGTTATTTACCGGTACCGGATTTCCGTATCGAAAAGTGTAAGCAGGGTGGTTCAGGCTTAAGGGTCCGTCGGTTGTTAATAGCGGTAGCCCGCCTGGTTTATGGAAGGTTGGGATGGGATGCAGGTTGAGCCTGAGCCACACGTGGAGTGCGGGATGATGCACTCACTGGTCGCCGCCTCTGGTCCGGCTACCCTTTCATGTCTTGACGCTCGGTCCTTGGTTTGCCTGTTTGGTTTGTGGGAAAAGTGCAGCCTGAACCGGGGCGGGACATGTATTTCAAATTCCATCACGCGACGGTCGAGTTGAAACTGCCTGTACTCGAGTACAATACCGTAGGGTATGATGGACTAAAGCTTGCTACCGCCTCATGGCTGACACTGGTGATGATGGGTTCTGCAAGTTAGGGTGAATTACGGGTAACTGAGTATTTGTACTTGTTAGTTCGATACTTGCATGCAAACTAAATCACGGTGCAATAGGTTCCGGTTCTGGTGTTTTTTTTTTTGATCAGCATATTATGATTTGGCGCAAGTAGTTAGGCAACTATCTCCTTGTGAGGTTGTTTCGCCTTTTAGTTACGGAATGGATCCAAGGAGGTTGATAGGTGCCAAGCATAACTTCGGTGCCGATCTTGGCTGGACGCAGGCTCACAGTACTGTGGTGCCAATCTTTATTCTAACTACTTACTCCCTTAGGGAATTTATATATGCAGGCTCTGCATTTCTGTAACGTTGTTCGCACCTATGGTGCGAATTTGCATTGCTACAATGAATTGGGTACTCTCTCTACATGTCATACACTGCATTTGAAAATAATTAAGCCAGGGTTTCGTTTCTCCCTCCAGCGGGTGGCCCCAACGCCTCCATTGGTCAATTGATTATTATGCCATGGAGAGGCCGGACCAGACCGGATAGAGCCTGAATAATCTGCAGTACTCGTACATCCCGCCATACGCACATACCGGTATATTACCGTCATGGATTAGGATAGGTCTAGACTAGAGCCTGAGAAAAATCATATCGTAGCGTAACTGATATCGCACTTGTCTCGGTTAGGCCTTGCAAGTAACACTCGCACCTTGCTGTCCCAGATGGCCAAAATCAAAGGAATCTGTGTGGTGCAGCGAATTATCCGGGACAACAAGTTAGGTTTTAGTGCAAAACAATTTAGAATTCGGGGAATTTCATCCGGGAGAGCGGGGGATCCGGTAGAGTGAGGTACGGGATAGCGAGGTGCTACTGTGCTGCATACTGTATCCAGCTGCACCTGATGCATCCCTGAATCATCAACTAAGGAAGATCGATGTTCGGACGTCTGAACTGATAAGCTGACTACGAGACTTACGCGTCTCCGCCAAGCAAAGCGGCTCTTGAATTTTGGCGAGCAAAGACGCGCGAGGCCGTACGGTACCGAAGATTAGAAATTCGAATAATAGAATAGAGCAAAGTGCTGTAGCGTTGGAGTTGCCTCCCCTGGTAAGGCCCGATTATCCTTTTCTTTCTGTTGCTCTGTTTATCTCCCCTCCCCGGGGATGGTGGTAGGAAGGCTCGATCACATGAAATACGACTCGATTATTCAGGCTTCTACGGCAGTCAGATGGTGATGATGCCAGTGATTATAAACAAACACCACGACCCTCGCTCGGGCTGAAAGCATTGTATCTCCCGGGCGGATCTGCGCATAGCCCTACCACCCGCAACCTCGGTATACCGGTGCGGCGTCACAGTTTTTCGTAATCCATTCACTCGAAGCACTTTATTTAAGGCGGCAGCGGCGTTCGGCACTATCCGGGGTATCATATCACTCTGGCTTAATTTTATCTCCGCTCCTTACCCGTATCGTCTAAACGGAGGCAAATACGATACCGATACAATATCTGATGGGTTCGTGACGAATGTCAGCCGGTGACGAACAGGGGTACTTGGTAGGCGGGAAATTCGAATTCGTCAAAGTAGGGTATTAAAATTAAAAATTAAAATAAAACATGCTCCTGATCTCTCTTCGTCACCGGCTGATATTCGTCACGGCCCCCGCCGGAGACTGTAGAAGGGTGGAATGGAGCTCACCCACAGCTCGCTACAGTACAATATTGCCCTGAGCTTTCCTGACTCCTCTCCTCCCGTCCCTGTGACGCCGGGCATCTCTGCGGATCCAACTCTGCAGCCCTCGGCATGGTGGGTTGCTTTAGCGTACTATACTTGGGTGGTCGGATTGAAGTTGCTCCTGTTTTAGTTGTAAAAACCCCAAAAAAAGAGACGTCCTCCAAATCCCCCGACATGAGTATGTTGAGGCTCTTAGAAGTGACTCCTCTGCCGTATGTGGTGGCAACGAGGGCACTAACTTACACTACATAGGGAATTCATCTTTTTTCCTTTGCTATGATACATCATACTTTTACTCGACTGGACTCTGTTGTCCCGCTTATTTTACCTCATTTTCCTTGTATCACTAGGGGCCCTTGTGCTCGGTCCGAATTTCCCCCATACGGTAGGCTATTACCCCAGCGGACTTATGCACCAGCAGAATTTCTAGAGGATTCCGAGAGCCGCAATTTATTTAAGGATCACTAACCCAAGAAGAGACAGTCCGGTACAGCACCACAGATACCGTATAATCTGGCAAAAGTCGGACTGACGCTAGTGAGGATTTTCTTGAACCTGTCCAACCACAGCGGCCCATATGTTTAAACTGTGGCGAATTCGCCTTCTTCGAGCTCTCCTGTTGGTTCGGTTGCCTTAGTTTCGCTTTAACTTTAGCTCCAATCCGACTTTTGCCAGATTATACGGTAATAGATGCGACTAAGATGACGGGATCGGCGTGTCGACAGAGCCGGCACATGAGGTGAAGTGATTGGGAGATTAATTAGAAACACCGCTCGAATAATTGTGGCATTCGCTTTCTTTAGGACCACCGAGGAGTAACTTACTCGGGTAAGTTGTCAAACGTAGAAGCTTGGGATGGTGGGGCATGGGCTGACAGGAGTATTCCGAAGGTTATTGTTTCAGTGATGCAACATCTCAGCTGCGTGTGGTAATTAATAACTTACTGCGCTGTACGATTGATGAAAAGAGGTCCCGGTAACTCCTCATTATCATGGGATTGACAAAATGATCGGATACGGTAACAATTTCCCATTTTGAGGCTCAACTGATCGGTACACTGTCGCTACGGGAGAAATACCGATGGCACTCGTAGAACAGGTTTTTATTTATCCGCGGGAAAAAAGGGCTTCCCTCGAATCCTCCTAGAGTAATTTATTACCCAACTGTAAGTATCCCCGCATAACGTGTCCAGTCAACCACCAGATATCACAATTATCGGGTTACGGGTGTGTTGGTCTTTGCAGATTGTCCTCTTAACAAAAAACGCTCCGGGCAAATAGTAGTTGCAGAGTAATCTGCTAGCAAGCCCTGGATATTTCCACATGAATTCCCCGCCAGGAGCAGTTGGGGCGTACCGCGGTGGGAAACATTTCGTTATCCCTTAATCTGTGGGAAGATTTGGCACAGTGGTCTTAGGTTGCATAAGATTTTTATCAAAGACAGTATGGCCTGGGGGCTCTTCCTGCTATATGACTAATAGGGAACATCCGCACGCTTGCCATACTCGAAATATTCCTAGTTTCGAGATATTTTAGGGAATTACGGAGAAAAATATACCGGTAGATGAATGGGGCGTGCAGGTGACGCCGGAGCCGAGCACAGTATGGCACCACTCCCTGAGGCTGAGAGTTGGTAGAGCCCTCGATGGGGCAACCGGACTTTTAGTTTACCGCAGGGGAAACTGGTAGAAGACTGTATAGTACCTGTACTATGCCTGTTTGCCCTTCCTGAGAGTCTGTATGACAGTAGCTATTCCAGAAATGGTGCCAGCTCTTGAGGCGGAGACACGAGTACATACATACAGAACTGTAACAAAAAAACAAATGCCCCGCCAGAAAAACCCCTCTTGCAGTTCAGTTGGCCTCATCCTAGATTGATAGCCTTATCCTATCCAATCCCAAGAACAAGTACTCTACAGCGCCTGTCGGTCGGTCATGTCCCTCCCTCTGTGTCTCCCTCCTCCTCCCACTCTATTCATGTTTCCAATTATCCAACCCAAGGTGGGCAGCGGGACTGAACTGACCGACGGGGTTTCCACTCTGTAAGTTTCATATTCATGCTTACGTTGCCGATATTTCCAACCCTGATGAAGCCTTAAAAAAAAAAGGAATCTGCTTTGATGCCAAGTCAAACTTGTCGCGTTATGATGCTGCTGAGAGTTTTCCTATTGTGGTAGTGGTGCCGGTAGGTAGTTGAGTGCATGTTGACTTGCATAGAACGATACAGCATCGTGCACGAATGGCCAATGACCTTGCGATTCGGCCCAAGTCAATGCATAACCTCTTCCCAACACCGACTTTAAGGGTACCGGTACTATACAGTACCTACACATCAGTGTACTTGTATCTGGCATAAAGCATCTGAAAATGCGAGAAATAGTTGCGTGGTTGTGAGACAATAACCCTATTTCCAGATACTTGTACCGAGATACAAGTACCTGGGGCTATGGATAAGTCTGTCGGACCTCCCCTCATTGGCTCCAGCCCACTCAGTGGACGGAATTTGCTTGAGCTTGGTGCCAAGAGTTCGACAGACTTTTTTCCTTCACCAAATGACGAAGGAATCCACCAATTATGTGTTCTTGGAGGCTTAAATTCGCATACAAACTCGACCTATGGGCGCGAATTTCGACAGACTTTTGCGCACATCCTAAGTACTGTACAATGTTGTACTTGCCCATTCCAAAAGTATCCGGAGGGATCGGCCTTTCCAATACCTAATTCGTGCTAATATTTTCGAACACTTTTGTAATGGGAAAGTCTGGACTGTTAGACCACGTATGAGAATACCTGCGTCCCGCTGCACAAGTGGTCCCAGCTTGTACCCATCTCCTCATGCAATCCGTCAAGCCGATATCCCCGGGACAAACGAAGGCTCCTCGGCCAATCGATCAATCAATTTGTAGAATAAAATTAAAAAACGTAATTACCATAATCACACAGCGATAACGGTTGGGGAGGGGGGGGGGGGGAGTGTGGTGAACCTCTT
>Ga0307510_10001718_pt1 | contig 24343 bp, 23 predicted proteins | sample 12_EM_MG_FD_207224 | JGI IMG/M metagenome (GOLD analysis project Ga0307510, IMG submission 207224) | Populus trichocarpa ectomycorrhiza microbial communities from riparian zone in the Pacific Northwest, United States - 12_EM | ecosystem: Host-associated > Plants > Roots > Unclassified | place... | reverse complement strand
TTGACGCGTGCCCGCCACCCACCGAGTCAAGTTCAGTCAACCACCAGCGCAGGAGCACATGGGCTGTGAATCGGGCGCCAACCCCCATTCAATCGGCCGGGAGCTTTAGCGTGGTGTGAGCTCATGCGCGCGTCGTGTTAGACGTCGTTTCCTTCCTCGCTCACGTGGTCGAGGTCATTTGTATTCAAAGGAAAATGTGGGTCTTCGATGTCGCTTCATTTTTTTTAAACGCTCGAATGTGAGCAACACACAAGTGAGTTCCGTCTTTTCTTTTTCCATAGGGAACAAGAAGATCGTGCCCCGTTTCTTCTTTTCCGTTTCCTTTTTCCTTCTTTTATTTTATTTTATTTTTTTTCGTTGTTATTCGAGGGCGGTCAAAGCGCAAGACGACAAGGGGGAATCATACTGAGTCAACAGCTTCTTGCCGCCACTGACTCCCAGATTTCCTGGCCCAGGCCTACTGTGTCCTGTCCCGCCCTTGTCCAGTTTGGCTAAGTCGCCTGCTGGAATCGGCTAAACGATTTTATCCCCGGTGGGTCGGCCGGGGTGTGCGCCGGCGCCAATGACTCAGTGAGAGACGGTCACCCACTTCTCCGGGCCCCTTTCCCCCATCTAGACTTTAATAGAACGCACGATTGGATTCTCAGGGTGGGCCGTCTCCGCACCAGTGGATGGGGACTGCGCTGTAAAATTCCTCTCTCTAGCATAGAACGGAACCTGAGTCGATGGAATCTTACAACCCTATTGATGCCGAAACCCCATTCAGTATCTGCAGGCTCGGCAGTGTGCGTCGCTGGGTCCCCAATCCCCAATCGCGACGGTCAGCGGGGCGCAACACGTACCCTCATAAGTCATTGATGTGGGACGTCGTATGTGCACTTGTGATTATGAGTGCAGCGCTCGCACCCATTTGCATATAAGGACATATTGCGCGCAAGGGATCCGCGATTCTGCATCCGCAGCTCTAACGAAAAAAAAATGCACGTAATACGCGAGAATTCACAATTTTTTTTGCCCTTCTGTATTGCTTTTTGTCCCTCTAAATTATCACTCGATAGGTGGTACAGATAGCGGGTAAATACGACGACTAAAATCCGTATGGTACTAAGTTAGAAGGAACCCGAGGCAAAGACTCGAAAGAGTAGTTGCATCTAACCTGGGAAAAATGAGGATTATAGGAGGTGAAGGTAGAGATGAGTAAACAATTGGTACATTTCATAACAACTGCGACTGCGGGAGCATTTGAGAGTAGCTAAAACCGTCTTGGAGAGACACCTTCGTTGTGGAAACAATCACCACCCTCCTTATCTACCTAGGTTGTGAGGGGGTTCGTGCTTCTTCAAGCAGGACACTTCTGTTAGAAGCGCAGAGGCACATCGACTCTTTAGCGCCGCTGGGCCTTCACCGGTCCTGCCTTTGACCCTGAGGAACGGCGGCCACGATAAGATTCTGCAGGGTATTCACAGACGAGGTGACGTCGTGCACAGGGCCTGTCAATACCAAATGGGACAAAGAAAGTTAAGAGTCGTCAGCATGAAGGCACACAGGAACCGAAATCAAGGAAAGCAACGGGGAGTGGCGAGTGCCATGAGAAAAATAGTGGACATGGAAGTGAAAGTGAAAGGTGGCGGGTATAGGATATATACTCATGGTGTGTGTGTGTTTGTGGCGGACGAAATGAATGAAGAAGGGTAGCAAGCAAGGTTTAATGGAAAGAGACTAAGGAGCGCGTGACGACGTACTCGCAGGTTCGATCACCGCCACTTAGATTGGCCGGTGGGCCGCAAGCAATCTTTCGACCGCGACAAAAGAAGCAAGCCAGCGGCTGTACGGCGCGCGTGACGCGCCGCTGCTTTGTCACACGGCGCCCGACCGTATCTCGGGGTGTAGAATCTGGCGCGAGGGGGGCAATGGATGGTCGCCTAGGCCCTGGCGCTTCGTTAGACTGCTGGGCGCGGGCGGGTAGTGCCGTTTGTGGAAGGGATGGAGGGATGGGGGGGGCGGGAAGAGGCCTACTGACGGCGTCGTCCAGTTGCTGTTGGCGTGGTGTCGGGGATGGCTCTGAATCGCTCCATTGGAGAGAAGAGAGGGAGGTACAGGGGGAGGTCGAGGAGCTGAACATGGATGCACGATCGTGTGCATTCAAGCAGTAGGGCACGTCACCGTGTTGCAGGGTGTATGAGTGGAGACCTCCTTGATGTTCCGGAAGAGAATGAGGGATGTTTACGAGCTGTAAATTTTATCCAGTACGAGTTAGTCAATGCATGCGAGTGTTCGACATCAAGTTGTGCCATTACCTGGCATGGTGTCGCCTGAAGCTTATCGACGGACGAAGGGCCAGAAAGGTTCAGGTGGAAATAGTTATCGTCCAGAGGTTGCCACACAGTAGCATCGGTGCAATATGGCATGATACCGTCATACCAGTAGTAGAGGTTTTCCATTGTCTCGCTCTCGAGTTGGAGTGGAGGATACTGGCTCCAGGTCCCATTAAGGTAGGCCTGGATAAATATGGTCAAATGGGCCCTACAGACTGGCGTGCTAGCTTACTTCGTCAACCTGAGCATGCGGCACTCGGTACGGTTCGAAGTGTTGGTTGGCCTGCATAATGGAGGGCAATGAGGAGGACGAATTAGTCGAAGCGACTTGAAATAAAGGAATTGAGCTGGGGGCACCAGGCCTGGTATTTGAAGCGGCAAAAAGTGGGGTCGGTAGTCTGTACCTGGTCGTATGCTCGCGGAGTTGAGCCAGTGAAAATCTGCCATTACTTGACAAATGACTGCGAGGGTCACTTTCGAGCTTAGCGCGGATCTTGATGTAGATTGTGAAGCGGCAGCAGAACTCAAGCGCGATCTCATCAGCCTGGTGATGGACAGGCGGGAGACAGGCGGGTACTGTACAAAGACGCACCAGGAACGCAAAAATTCAGTTAGAAAATGGCCCAAAATGGACTCAGACAGACACATTTGTCGGCTGTGCTTTACCAACTCCGACTGACCCGCGGTGCGGCTTTATGGTCTGAGCGGCGGTCGCGACGGGGTGTTGTTGGAAAAACTGCAGGGCACATACTGTAATCTTCAGCTTTCGCGAGCTGGAGCAGCAGGAAGCACGGATCAAAAGCCCTACGATTGATCGGCAGTTATTGTCGAGATCTTGTTTATTTCAACATTGTTATTCTATTCTGTTGTAAATCTATTCTTTAGAATATCGGGAACTTTGGCAACGCAACATATGTTTGTTTTGCACAGCATGCCACGAATAAAGGATAAGCATTTAGAAGAACCGTCGAGCCGCTTCTGCTTGTGTTTATTGCTTCTCGTTGTTCCTTTCCCGCACAGCGATATTGTCTCTTGAATGTTCCTCTTGTAGTGTAGGGAACAAATGTATTTGACGGATCTGATCTTGAAGGAGGGATCAGAAGTCAGCAGATTTTCCACGCCTCTTCGCCTGGTCCGAGCCCCAAGGTCCCGCTAAATGGCATAGTCAAGGGCCACGATTAAGTAATACAGAGCTGTCCATCGTGACGACCCCATTGGATGAACAACTCAGAGGCGCACAGCAAAAGCGGTTTTGCTCTAACCTTGGTGAAAAGTCACTAACCGAAAGGGCCAAGCTGCTTTGCCAAGGTCGGATCTCACGAAATGGAAGTATCTTAACTCCTCCAGGAAAGGAAACGGAAGACTTTGACCCCAGGCCGTAGTTCTTCGGCTTACGATCACCTCCCGAGTCGTTAAACTCTCGTCAGAGTTGCTGACAATTTGCTCGCACAACCCGGTAATCGACTGGCTTCATGATGAACTGCACAATATTATCGGCCGGGAATATCGGACACCCAGGAAGGCGAAGATAATCAACGTACATCAGTTTCCTTTCCCCATGAACGTTATGAAACCGTAGAACCCACCCGCCGGGTACGAGCAGCTTCACCGTGGATGTGGTTCTGTCAGTGGGTTCTGTCGCGAATGCGAGGCTAGCCTTGTCAAAAAAAAATCAAAGTGAATTGCGCTCGGACCTTGCATACGGTTTTCAAGTCCGCCTTTAATTTAGCATCACAGGGAAAACAAATGACCCCCCATTTTCGACAAACACAACCTCAGAATCCCGAATCTGGACTCCTTGAAAAGGCTATAGAGCATTTTCCCGGGGAACATCGAGGACGACGGTGAGCTTTTTTTTTTCGTAGCGAGGGAGGCCACAGAAGAGCTACTGAGCTGCTGGATGATGTTGGGTTTGTTCGGCCGGCAGCCTCCGATAACTCACTGAGCGCCCGTCAGATTAGTCGGCCCAATCGGCCCGTCTCCGAGTATCCCGGATAAGAGAAAAGTGTGAGTCTGAGCCTGGGCCAAATATTGTCAGCCGTAATGCGACATTTGATGCCGTTGGAGAAATTCCCCGAGCCAGTCGCTCGCTTTCGTTTGTGATGTCGCATATTCTTCACCAGTAATAGCTTTCTCCTCGGCAACACAACTGAACGCCGAAAGGCGCTAAATAGGTGCCAGCCAATGAAAAATCTAACCCCCGCTCAACCAAGGATAGTCTGTGGCGATTGGCCAAACAGCGCCGTGCCTTGATGACACGGGGCCACTAGTCCCCTGTCCGACTGGAGGGGCCCGGTGCCGGAAGTGCCGGAGAGGCGCCGAAATGCAGCACCTCGCTGGGTTAAGCTTTCTGGTAAGTTAGGTGCCTCCTCCTCCTTCCTCCTCCGTCCTCCAACAGCGTCCGAACCTCTTTTGGTCGCTGTTCGGCTTCGACGGGATGCGATAATGATGTTACCGGAAAACGGTGGCGGTCATCAGTTCTGATTATGATACGACCTCGGGAGAACCGGGCGGAGAGGAAGGGCGAGTTATTCTAAATTTCAAATATGATCCGATGCGAATGTGAGGAGCGAAGAGAGGGGCCCTTCCGAGCTGCGTGGGGTTGATAGGAAGGGACGGGATCATTTTGGCAGGGCAAGGGATACTGTAATGGGATACTGTAATGCAAATAATGGCGTGTGAGCCGAGCTTTTTCCTCGAGTGAACAACTCAGCCCATAGCGCGTGAACCTAGCGAGGGTCCCAACTACGCGGCTCGCTCTCGCCGAAGAGGCATTACGCTGCACCCAACCTCTCTGATCGATGAGCTTCTTTAGCCAGATGCCGTGAGTTGGTGAATTGCGCCAAAGTACCTTAGCTGCGTGGACAAGGCATCACCACCATGATGCTCAGCCACGTCTCCTAAAACACCGGGTTGGTCCTTACGGCACGGCACCATCATCACGATCATGAGTGAATTTAATCAATCATGAACGCATGTGTGGCATACGCATCATGCTGTACCTCACCCTCCTGCTCCTGGATAGGACAAAAGGCAGCACACGCATGTCAGTGTCGTGGCGCCGTAGACATCTTTCGAGGTTAGTTTCATCATGGAGTGCACGTGCCCCACGTCTCATGATTCACCGGCCCTTGTCGACTGCCAACGGCGCGACACGAAAGCCTACAGCGCATCAACGAAGCTTTGAGGTGGGACTGCCATCACCGTACGAGTTCCATCGGGCCAACACGCCTCCTGCGTAACTGCGATTTGGGGCACACCCCGCATTCCCTCCATCAGGACATGCGAATCGCCGACTTGCGCCCAGAAGGGGCTCCACCATCAATTTCAATGCACGGTCATGGTCTCCGATACGGGTTCATGTCCTCACCTAGCCGCTCGCAAGGATAAGGGGATATGGTGGGGCTCTGGTGACTGGCTCCACAGCGTCGCAACGGGGTGGCCTGCCCGTCTGTCGATGACTTGGACATCGCCCTCGATGAGTTTCCGCAAGGCCTAGTTCCGGGTTTTTCGGGAACTCGTGTCGAATTTCTGTAATCTCTCGCGGCATAATGCGAACCAAACACGGGAAATTAACCTAAAGGGAGTAACCAAGACAGGGTAAAAATATATACACTACACTCGGGTATGGGGGAGCACGGAGAATGGAGGGCGGGAAAGGTGGTTCAATGTAAGAAATCAGGACCGAGGGGAGACGGGATCTCTGTCTTCGGGTGAGGACAGGTCGCCATCACTGTTCAGCGCGATCCACTCTACTTCGATGTCTCTTTCGAGGGCCGCGAGTTTCGCACCGTGCCCACGGAGATACAAGACAACCTCACGTGCATGACGCCACCCAATCAACGTCGGTGGTGGTTCATTCGTGCCATTCGTATCCGAGGCGCCCGCGGGACCCTCCACACCCCCATAAACGCGCGCCAGGTGAATAGAGGCGCGCACGCGCTTATCCGCGGGGCTGGCCTCTAACTGGGCTACGAATGACGCAAGCGAACGGGACGCCTCGGCGCGAGCGCGCAAGACATGTCGCATCACCCGTCCTGACCGCGGGCGTCGCGCGCGATACGGCTGGGGTGATACGGGAGGCTCCGGTCCAACCCCGTTTACAGTACTCCTAGTCTTCCCTGTGATCCATTCATTCGAGGGAGGGATGGGAGTAGCAGTATACTGTGCAAGTGTCGTCAAGGAGTACTCCCACTTTTTGGGAGCCCAAACACCGATGAGTACTCGCCACGCGGCTACAACGCGTTTCATGCTAAAAAAAGATAAAGTGTTAAGGGTAAGGGGCGTGGACTTCGAGAAGAGAAAACGTACTGCTCGTAATTATCTGAAGCATGGAATTAAGTTAAAGCAAGGGGATAGTGCGTTACGGCTACATTACTTACCATTGATAAGCTTGTTATGATAAACGGCGAATAGCCAGACGAGTGTGGCGGAAAGGATGGCGCCAATAGGGGTGAACCATAAAAATGCCCACATCACCACGAATGCGGTAGGGTAGATCAACATGAGGAGGAACATCCCGAATAGAACCTTATTTTGCGCCTGTGTCTCTTCCTCATCTACCGCCAGCCGTGCGCCAAGCCGCGCCGTGACATAGGCAGGGAGATGGACAATCAAGGGCAGGATGAAAAAGGGTAGACGTATGAGACTAGCAAGGCTATCTCGAATCAGCACTAGGAGAGTGAACAATCGACTGGGGAGGTCAACGGGTTGATGGGGATCCAAAGTCCGGGGCAGTGGGAGCGAAGAGAGGACGGAATTGGTTAGCTGGGCAGATTGCAATAGCGAATAATATTCTAGAAGAGAGCGCCGCACGGCTTGGATGTTCGGGGTAGCTTCGGGAGTTGAGAAGAGATCCACGAGCCTGATACATAAATGAATAGGAGCCTCATTTTCGATGTGACTTGACCTACGTCTGAGAGATGTTGACATATTCGTCACGATCGAGTGATTTCTGGTCTTCCCAGAGGAGGTCTCTTGCCATGCGAGCTACGTAGAGTGTATCCCTAATCGGAACCAAATGAATGAAACTCGGGGTTAACCATTACAGGTGATTACTGACCAGTCCGGGGCGTTAATGGTCAACTCCACAAGTTGAGTTTCGATGGTGTGCGTGAGGAGCTTCACAGCGGTGCGCCGTGAACCCTCGTCGGCTTCTAGAACATGTTCGAAGTATGGCATCGTGGTGATGGGGCGGCCAAATCTATGCGGTCCGGATGTCAGCTGGTATACGGAAGTGACGTGGAGAGTAACCGACTCCATGATAGCCTATCACATCACGGCGTTGAGAGTTCTGCACAAGTCGATGAATATGCCAACCGGACTCACATAGCTTCGATACTTTGACTTGTTGGTGTAAACAATCGAGCAAGGCACAACTACAAGGGGCTCCTGAGGCGCGCGCTCTGGGTTTTCTCTGGCCCATTTATTGTACTCGAGTGATGCCCAAGCAGCGCCGTCTTTGACTTGCATTATGCGCGGCTCAGTATAGCTGGTGCCTTCTGGGAACAGTGCCACGGCATTGCCACGGCTGAGGGCTTCGGTGGTGCCACGAAAAAGAGCCTGGCGATCCTTGCTCTTGCGGTCTACAGGGATATTTCCTGTGCTCAAAAGGACTTGGCGGAGTACGGGATTCACGAAGAGGCTAGCTGGATTCACCAGTCAGCATAGCACGGATGATAGGAAAAAGTCCGACCTTTGCTCCAGTAATGTAATATTCGCTGGTGAGGAAACGCCGAGGCTGGGTGACATTAGCCAGAGCGAAAGCAACAAAACATAAAGACGGACAAAGAATGGCTGGGTCGAGCATCATATTGTGATGAGTTGCAGTCCTAAAACGCGCTAATCAATGATCGTCACCACACGCGGAGAATCTTCCGCAGGTTCAAAAGATAAACGTACACGATGATTGGGCCATTCGCTGGCACATTCTCCCCACCAATCACGCGCACCTCAGTGAAGAATGAATAAGCTCCCCACGAAGCAATACGCCTAAGGACCCGGTGGAAGAGGTAGTAGTCAGTATCCATGAATGAGAACGAAGCTGCGCCTTCAATGTCGCCAGTAGTCAAGGGAGGACCGCCAGCAGACAATCACTAAACAGGGGCACGGAGTGACGGAGTTGGGGACGGGGGCACGGCACGGCCGTTGCTGCAAGGAAGTGCGCGGGAGTAAATTCCCTTTCTTGACACAAGGTACCGGACCGGGACAACCGGTGGGGCCTTTGGTTGGTGGGACGAGCGACGTGTCCTCGATCTACTTACCTGCATACGACTACCCTGCCTCTGCAATGCACAGTACCTATGCAAGAGTCAATAATGTCTCTGCTACAATTTCTACCACCATAATGGTTCTTCTTGCAGCCATATCGCTCTCCTCTTTCGTATTCAGTCCTCACCCGACCGGATCTCTCGACGTGACTTCCGTCAAAGTGTAAGCAGAGCACATACTTTTCTCGTCCATTGACAAGCACAGGTGGCCTTGCGAACAGTCGTGCGCTTCTTTTGCCCTTCGTACTGTAGTCTTCCCATTCGAATGCCTCTGACCCCCTCCCCTTCCCTCGCACTCGGTCTGTACTGGCAGGTCGATCGGCGTAAAGGTGGATGGGTTGAGGGTTGGCGTGTTGACACCCTCCAATGCCGCCTGTCTCAAGATCACTTCATATGGCAATATTGTCATCCGCTTGTTCCCCTATCTTCTCTTATCTTTGATTAATTTGTCGTTCCCGTCCCCGAGGCTCGCGACATTCCGTTCTGACGCCACCTCCACAGGTTCGCAGGCGAGGAGCGACGATATCCACACCGCCGGCAGGAATATGCCTTTGTCACATTTAATATTGATGCTGGTGCGTTCCCGTGAGCATACACGCCTATGAGAGTCTCAATCAACGTTTCCTCATTTCCGTGATATGATTCCTTTATGAAATTCGGGTCTCTCTTGGATCAAAGACCTTTCGTCTCTATTCAACTGGAACACGAAGCAGCTGTTCATTTACTTGGAAGCTGAATATACCAATTCGAAAGGGGTGAGTCCACATCATGTTCTTCGGATCTTGCATGATCGTGCTGCGGTGCGGAAGAACGACCAAGCTTGAATCTATCGTATTGACCAGGCTCTCATCCTTGTGTGTCAGCGCCTGCCGACCTCGATGACATAGCGAGAGACGATATTCACCCGTTTATTCGCCGAAATACGTCCGGTGGTTCATGTGATCACTCACAGTGACATGTCCACGTGTGGTGTCGGACTAATGGCTGTCATGACCATGACCGTGACCGGCATCTGAGCTGTCATTGTGCCTCCATGTTCTGCGGCGTGGCGCCGTAATTAATTTTTTTTTTTTTGAGTTTGCGTTGATAAATTTGAGCCCCTAACTCTTTTCAATGTTACTTTCCCAGGTTCGAAATGAAGTTGTATTCTGGGATCGTATCGTCCGGAGAAAGGAGGACTCGATCCTTGCGGTTTCTGGCAAGAACAAGTACCCCTTCCGTGAGGTATCCGCGAAGTTCAAGTGCGTTCTATGTTCCATGTTTTCGTGGCGCAGCTTCCATATGCGCCGTTAACCCCGTGATCGTTGTTGAGACTGACACGTGGCACTGCAGAGGCGCTACGCCTGCCAATTATACCCTTAAGTACAATCTCATGCCTTTCGTAGGCATCCTAACATATGGGGAGGTTGCCCGCGTGACGGAACCAATCGAGTTTCCCTTGGCACGGGACCGCGTAGAGTAAACGATACTTGTCATTCGTCAAATTCGTTGAATTAGGATGGGTAAATGACTTGTAACTGATTAGTTGAGTGCGCAGTGAGTTCGAAATTTCTAAGACCTGCTCTGCACCACGTAAGTTACCGGTTTCCCCAGGTGTGCCTGCGGTCGATGAGGTAAAGGGTATTTGATATTGGAGGACATGCCCTTAAGTATGTTAATCATCACAATAGATCCAATAAATAAAAAAGGGCCATTAATTCTGGAATTGTGTGGCAGTGTCAGGCCATGGAACAGAACGACGACCGTATGAGGCGTTTACTAGAGATCATGAGGTTGGTCAAGTGTGATTGAAGTGCTTCTGCTTCTAAACTTCTCCATAACCCCTGTTAAAAACACCTCATCGGTGATAGGCATTGTTCCACGACGGAACTCGGGACGACTGGACTGCTCAAAGGATGAAATACGATGGGGCATGTTGGGACCCTGGTTTGCCCCTAAGGACGACCATTGTGCTACCCTGCACACCGGGTGGACCGAACAGCACCACCTGACATATATGCTCAGGAGGAAAAGGGGTTAATTTTCCCAACAATGACCAAAGAACACCAGGACGATGGCGTAGGCAGAAAAGAGGCGCACTCGTTCCCACCCTAAAGCAAGCTAGCTGCTGCCCTTTCGGCATGAGGCGCCAAATTTGCGTCAAGGCTCACACGCGCTCGCAGATAACCGTAACGCCACGCATCGCATCTGATTCACGTTTTCTTTTCCGCGGCTAGCTGGACTGCTTTTCACACGCAGAAGTAGCCATGGAGAAGCGCGGGTTGACAGCTGGGGTACCCTTTTGTTTGCAGCTAGTTATGACAACCGTAACCTGTTCAACTCGGTAATCGTGTGGTTTCTCATCCTTTGCAGCAACCGTCCTCGGGCACTGAGAAATGGTCTAGAATTTCAAAAACCACAAACGGGGGATCACTTGCCAAAAGTCGCAACCTCCCGTCCCGTCGCTTCATAGGAGTGCCGACGGAACCCTTGGAAATTCATGTAGCCATGAGGCATGAGGCCTGAGGCTGAGGTTGCCTTCATTTGTCGTAGCGTCTTTTTCAGTGGGTCTGTGGTGTCAGCTGACCACGTGTGTACACCGCATTTTTATTATTATTTCAAGATTGCATTCGGGCCGTTGGGGCTTTGTCGCTTCCGAGTGGTGTTGAGGCCTGCTAGTGGCATGAGTTAGCCTCCAGCTGGGTGTATCAAATGATTGTAAAGCACATGTGCGTACTGTATATCCGGCGGGGCTCAAGACCAGCCCAAGACCTCCAAATTGCGTTCTCCTTGGGGATGTGCCTAGCTAGCGGGTTCTCACAGCATCGACGCCCACTGAGATGGCTGAGAAATTGACATGTTCAAAAGCCCGAGAGCGCTTGAATTGACCCTCTCAGTTCTGCAATCCCATACTCGTCAGGAGGAAGCGCCGACGAAGGTTGTGCGATGTCGTGAGCCGAGGGTTTGAACGTTGAATGGAAGCCATCAAGATAATGGCAAGTGACCTGAGTTATATCTGAGTACCGTCACGGTATCAGCTGGTCGTACAACACACAACACACCATACAACTTGAACAAACCGTACCACTTGGTTGTCCCTCCGACGTGTCAAGCCTGCCTTTAAGTATATTTCGGCCGGCCAGGAACGGAGAGGGCGAAATTCTCTTGAGAGTGGTGCGAAGGTCGAACTCCTCGGCGCTCATTAGCCATCTCCCCCCCACTAGCAAGCTTTAGGTCAGGGACACGCGCCAGGGTATTTAATCAGGAGCAGGTCCTCGCAAGATCTCCTCTGACCCGTGCTTTATACATCCGTCGGTGTATCTCTGTCCCACACTCGGGCCTGCCATCACCCCACGTAAACGCTCCTTTCCCTCCGCTCGACTGATGGAACATTTGCTTCCACCGCAGTCTCCTCTCACCTCCCACTACGACCCTTGGTCTCCCTACCACGAACACGGGATGGATTTTGCTGGGGACTCATATATAACGGCTCATCACGTGAATGTTGAGCAAGGGAACTATCAGGTATATACATCCGTTTACTGTGCGGTCTGTAAGCGATCCTCACATCTACCTCGCCTTCAACGCCTAGAACTCGCACTATGGACATCTCCATCACCAGAGCTATGCGATCTCTCAGAATGAAGCCGTCCAACATGCGCCCCTTACCCCTCCCGGCGCAACCATGTCGTACTGGCCGACGGCACAGGCACCCACTACTGCCAGCGGTCCCCCTCTGTCAATGCACCCCCTAGATCCCATGTACTACCCCCAATCGTGTTATGAGAACCAAAACATATCCCTTACCGAGCATCGTCACGCGGCCACGGAAGACCAATTTCAGCCTGATATCGCCAGGGCATGCGCTGGCACGACTTACGGCACCGCTGGCATGATATACCCAGAACAGGACACGACCCTCGCCACCACAAGTCATGATACCGCGCTTCCCGCACTCGCCCAGCACCCGACCATTGCCCATAATCAAAGTGAAGGTGGGCATGACCCCGCTCAACACGTCGCGGCGGTGCCGCAAACCGCATTGTACGAGGTGAGTACCCACCGACACTCTGTGGGCGATGGTGCCGGATCTCATGGGTTCGCGTGCTAGCGAAATGCCACGTTCCACTCTCCAGATACCAGTTATACTCACCTTGGCCCATACGTGGGCCCGTTCACCACGGCAACCGCCGCGCAACAACACCACCAGCACCAGCAGCAACAGCCACAGCACTACGCGCCTCCAGTTGCGCGAGAGGACCGGAAGCCGTACGTGGCCACGTCCCCACCGGCGCCCGAAGCACAGGGCCAGTACGTAGCGCCCGCACCCACGCCCGCGAGATCAAAGCCCAAGACCGAGTCGCCCGGCCTGCCGCCTCGTGCCAAGTCCCCGATGGGCCACCTACCGTACCCGGAAGACATCGTCGCGGCCAAAGCGGCCGGGGGCCACCGCCGCCCCTCGTCGGTGCCGAGTTCGCACGGGGTGGCGCAGTCGCCCTCCCCGGCGTCGACGCCGATACCGCTGACGCCCGTCCCGCAGACCCTGACGTTCATCACGTACCCCGAGACGGAGCCTCGGGCGTACCGCGACGGCCGCGGGGGAAGCGGGGTCGATTCCGACGAGCTCGGGGACGACGACGACGGCAGGTCGTCGCCGTCGCGCCGCGGGAGGCGTGGGAAGAAACAACCTAAGAAGGACCCGTTCCTCGCATGCTTCTTCTGCCGAGGTCGCAAGATCGCTTGCCATCCCAAGATCGAAGGCAGCGAGGACAGGACGTGCACGTGAGTACAGTGAGATTTTTGCGTCATAGTCATACCGTCTGTGTGGGGGTTGCTGGTGGTGCGCGACGTAAGTCCTGGCAGACTCGAGAGGAAGAATGTATGGAATGGGGGAGACGAATGGGGGGAAAGTCTGCTGGGGGGGGCACCAAACTTCCAAAGCCCATCGCCTTGGTGGGTTCTGAAGAATGGGGGGAAGCCCAGCTTTTTAAACTATGGCCGCACCGCTCATGGGACCAGCGTGTCGTGCCCTGGGGCACCAACCTCGATGTGACACCCTTATCGTTATTTGATCTACTTTCATCACCCTCCGTTGCCTTTTTCCCGTGCTAACGTTCTCTTTCCATCATATTTCCGGGCCCTTTATCCGCCTTCTCGTTAACCTTGCTTCGTGCTCGCCGTCTCGCCGTGTCAACCTTTCCATCTCCTGCCCTCCCACGTCACCCCATTCCCCTTCTCCCACCCTTCCCACCACCCCCCTTCCACGCAAAACACGCCTTGTTGATGAAATGCGAAATCGAAATAACTTTAAATGAAAATAGCCAATGCGCGAAGAGGCATCTCCCATGCAACTACCCGCTCACCTCGCGCCGTGGCCAGCGTAAGCCTCACGACTGCCCAGACCTCGACGGTACAGCCATGAGTTCGCCAGCCAGCAGTACTAGCAGTGGCAGCGGCAGTAGCAACAGCAGCTGCAGCAACAATGGCGTTTCCGCCAGAGCGTCTAGCAAATCCCAAGCACGGGCGTCATCTAAGCTTTCCACCTCATCGCTCGTCAGCGCCGCGTGAGCCACACCACTCTAGTACTATTGCGTCCGCGTCGCGTGCCCCGGTGACTCTCTGGGGATGACACATGGTGCGGCCAGCTCACGTACACCTCCGATCGTCTGTTGTCCTCGTTCCGTCCGTTTCTTAGTTTCCTTTCTCGCACACCCCCTTCCTTCCTTTGCGCCTTGCCCCTTCCCCCCCCTCTCTCCCCCGTTTCGGTTTCCGTGGCTCACCTTTATGTCTTTTGGGGAGATACCCGCTGTGCGGCCGTTAAACTTTCCGTTCACGGTGGGCCACGTAGAATCAACGTGTGTGGCTCATGTGAACAAATTCTCCCTCTCTCGGAACAGATGGCACCTCTCCCTCTCCTGGCCCTTGATTATTTGTTTTGTACCCCCTCGCCCTTCTTCTGACCGTTGATTGATGGTCGTATGTATACCCCGCTGTAGTCTAGTGTTGTCGTACCTTGCGTCCTGTCACGTACATGTTTTCAAATCGTAGCCTTGTTCAAGCTCCGTAGTTTTTTTATCGATGAACTCGTGTGACGAAAGAGATCTGGCACTGCCGTTCTGGAATGGGGCACATGTGTGAACGCACCCTGGTTCTAAAGTTCAGCGGAGTAAATGATTCTGATCGTGCAGGGGTCGAATCAATCGAATGATTGGAATGACACACTTGTCATGAGAGCGAAGAAGGGAAAATGCGCAGCGGTCAGTCAATGTTGATTCTATCCGTACATCATACAGGGCGAAAACACGCGTCCTGGGCATGTCCGAGTGGGGAAGAGGGGGAAGAGGGTGGGAGCGGAACAAATAAATAAGAAAAAAAAATCCGTTACTAGATCGTTAACCGAAAGGAGAAAATCCATCGTCCAAGGGGAAAGGGAAGAAAGGGTGATGGGTTTACAGAATCGTACAGAACGGAGCGCGAGGTGAGGTCTAACGGGCTTCACAGCCAATAGATAGAGTGGGAACCAGGTCGCGAAACTCAGAAACGTTCCGGCCGCGAAGAGCTTACCAAACGGACGGTCCCGTAAGGGGAATCAGGCGATAGAGCGATGTCCGTCTCGCTGGTGTTGTCTCGCTGCGGGTCCCAGAGGGACACCCTTTCCTCTGCGTCATCCGCAAGGTCCCCCTTGGGGTAATCTCGCGAGCTCCCTTGTCGCGAGGATGACCGATGATGGCGGTGCTGCCGTCGCTCATTATCATCAGCCAAGGGCGTGGTTGAGGGGAACGATGATAATGCTGCCGTCGCCGGCGCGCCCTCGAATGGATCACGGTAAGCATCCGCAGCCAGTCCGACACCTGGCGGGGCTGAGCGTAGCCCACTGACCTCTGCGTCGAGCGAAGATTGTGGCTGACGCAACCGGGTGACCGGGGCGCCTTCTGGCGGAGACAGACTCGGTTGCACAGATGGCCCTGGTGGCGAGAGCGGGCTCGTGGGGTGAGGAACGACGCGGCGCTCGTGTATGGCCATCTCATCCTTCCCGGCTGTGCCACGATGGTAGGAATGAATTACATCTTGCTCTCCGAATTTTATCGCCGGCTTTCGTGCTGATGGCTGGCTCGTCAAAGATATCGTGTCGGGCTCAGTCACACCCAGGGATGGAAGGGGAGGAACTGGAGGGTCGAAGAGCTGGTGTCTTTTCATACCACCGTAGTGATTGAATTTCGGGACCGCAGAGGACGAGGAGGTTTTGGAATCACCGCGTTCGATATCATGGCGTGAACTGGGGGCTCCGAAGCGACTCGAATGGGCGGAGAGACGACTGGACTGGCTTATGCGACGGGCGCTGCGTGCGCGAATAATGCTACCGACAGTACCGAAAGAACCTCGAAGTGCGTCAATTCCAGGGTCCTCAAGACCGGAGAGAGATTTTTCTTCAACGGCTTCTGTTGGTGTCTGAGCAGCTTGGAGGAGGATGGTGGAACGGCGATCGAGTTTCGTAAACTGTGTCGGATCAACCTTGGACATCTGGAGGACGGTAATTCCCACACAGATGACCATGAACGCCATGACAATAGTGATTATTTGACTGGCGGAGGCTTTGAGACCCTTAAAGAGGACCTAAAGGACGAGATTACGGCTGCAGATATTGGAAATAGGACTAAAACATACGACTGTGGTGACCATGGAGCAGAAGGAGACTGTAGCACGTGAGAAAAGAGCCGACGGAACATGGAAAGGAGCTTACACATCACATAGTAAGTAGGTGTGACTGATGTTGAAGGTGAGTAACTTTGGTTGACGTGGAGCCAAAACGTAAACAAGAAGCTTACCCATAGCTAGAAAAGGAAGGTGAGTGACTTCCAGATCAAAGAAGCGTGAAGCGCGAATGGGTTTGCTTACCAGTATTGAAGAGCGCAAGGGCTTTGTTAAGATAGAAAATTTCCGTCACTACGCAATGTCCGATTAAGCTTATTCCGGAACGACCCCACCAGCCGACTCACCCAACGTCACCGCGATAAAGATCAAGAGGAAATACATGAACCAGTGTTTAAACTAACCCCATAACATGTCAGGCACGGCAGCACATTCGCTGGCGCTTGGATAGAGCTCACCTGATTATCGCCCGAGATGGACGTGACGATCGCAGCCCCCAGACCGGTAGTTACACTGACACTGAGTCCTCCGATCATGCTGCAGACGAGAAGGTACCAAATCATGTTTTTGGTTCCGTATCTTGGGAATAACGAATCAGCATAGTGAGGAGTAAGAGAGACGAGTGAAAATTGACTTGGGCGCAAAATAGAACATAATTGTCAATGAAGCCAAAATGAGAAGGGTGGTGTATACGATGAAGAGGGGAGACAGGAATAAATGCTGAAATTCAACGATTTGTCCAACCGAAGCTTCTTGAGGTCCTATACCATCGGTTAGTGAACCGAAAGGGAACTCCTATGGAGAGCTTAGCCGACTTGCCATTCAACGCGATGATAGTTGATCCAATCTAGACAGGGGTCAATGAACAGAATGAATAGAGCACGCATAATAGGACGAACAATACACAGTGCGCATCCAAGCCACCCGAAGAACGTTAGCTTTTCGTTTAAAATTAATGAGGATAGGACAGCTGATATTACAACCGACAGCGCGCCGAGAGGGGTCTAGTGGGATCGTTGAACCGCAAATTGGGACGGAGACAAAAGTGACGCACAACCACAAGTGCTTCGACAAAAGCGTAAGCTTCGGACACAGGAATCAGCGGATGGCAGCGTGATTTGAGTGGAAAGTCACGCACCGGCAAAGTTACAGAGTTCCCCCAGAATCATTACTACGGCCATAAGCACGGAAAGAGCAGGGAGGGAAGACACGACGCACAGATCATTCCAGTCCACCATAATACCTGTTGAGGTCGCAGTTGTGTAAGTTCGGGCATCGGGCGGAGAAAAACGGAGTGGATGACGTACGGATTTCAGGTAGCCGACACCTTCACCCGCCGTCTGCCCGGCCTGCGAGCGCAACAAACCCTTCTTTTTGAAGACAAAGCTAGACCCAATGAGGACACCGCTGACCACCGCGAGGATGATGCCAACGACCTGTATAGTGAAACAAGTCGTTAACTGCGGACGGAGGCCGACGCAGAAGATGAATGGGAACCTTGAGACTGCTAGAGGTTTGCAAGGTCGATTTGGCGGTAGACGAAGCTGAGGGAGTAGCGGATGACATGGCGGTTGGGATCAAGCCTGTGGATGCGGATTCAGTCAGTCTGAAACTGCCGGGGTTGAGAGCACAGGATGTGGTCGTCTTGGCGTTGCCGGCACGCGCAGGATCCGAGGTCGGACCCGGCGCTACATTTGGAAATCGTATCCCGGTGCCACTTCGGCAATGGGCCAATGGCATCAACGGCGTGATAAACTACTGTATATGGCAGTATCCCGGACCGAATGACAGTCGCCATGGCCTCAACGCCCGGTAATTAGCCGACGAAGGGCCATTGACTTGAGCCAACTCAAGTCGTACGTTGGGTGGGGTCCCGCTTGTTGAAACGGGGTGGTTTGATAGATGTCCAGATGAACCATGATCTGTACTTTTTGATAGGCGGAGAGGGCACTTGTACGTACAGTACGTGTATGGGGGTGTAATGCAGTGCGTCGTGCCTGAATCAACCGCTTTCGATAATCCGTCAGTGACAGTCAGGGATTATTCTGATCTTCGAACCCGTCAAAGACAGACGCACCGTCCCTCTCTCTCCCTCCTTCCCATCTTCCTCTCTCCCACCCTACATTCCCTCTCATGGCTCTAGGTACTCAGGGGTATCCTCGAAATCCCCAGTTGCTCGTCTCGCCTTTCACACAATCTCCACCCCAGTCTTCCACCGAGTTAAGCTGGCCAGACGAACCTGTACGTGCCCTGTCCCTCTTACGGATCATTTTACCTGTTGTGCCTAACCTTTTCCTACCCTTTCTTTTCTTCCTTTTTTTTTCTCTCCTCCTGTAGCCTACACCTCCCCCGAAAGGCTCCAAGCCCTTCGGCTTTAGCGCCAAAATGCCATCATTTTCCCCGCCGCGGTATCAAAGTGGTCGCTCGACACGGTCGACCGAGTCTACTAGCGCAGAAGACCACACAAGTATCGCGGCTAGCTCAACTAGCAACGGCCACAGAGAACTCAGGAAACCCAGGTCTTTCATGAATCCGCTCAATGTCATCAGGCGGGCCCGCAGCAAAGTGAGGCTCGATGCCGACGACAGGCAAGCGCAAGCCGCTGCCAACAAGGCACCACCGCTCCTCCCCGCCTTTGTCTCTTCGGGCAGTGGCGATAGTTCCTTCCTTCAGATGGACCCATCCCCAAGCAAAGGTGCTTTGCGCGCTGTTCGCGGTCGCGACAGAAAGAAATCAAAGCCGAGTTCCGCGCAGCCCGCTCTAGCATCTACCCAACAGGCCGGGTTTAACATCGACCTCAATCTCGAACGTATGGAAGGGATCATTGACCCATCGCTGCTCTCCCAATCGGGCACCAATGCTCCAATCTCAGGCCCCGCGTTCGGCGATGCAAGCATCAGCAGCCTCCTCATGGACGCTCGAGCGCCGACTCCGTCCTCATCGTCTTCTTCGCCACCCCACTTTTGTGGTCCCGTTTTCAGCGACCCGTTTGTCTCTCGTCCGCCTAGCGTGCGCAGCCGCGAGGGCGCCGTCGACGCGCGCAGGATGTCACCGCATACAATCGCGCCTGCTGTGTTACCACCCCAGCTCGTCGGTCCTTCATCAGGCTCGCAAGACATGGCCGCGTGGAAGGCGCCGCCTAGCTGGGTCACCGGCGACCAGCCCGAACCAGACGTGTCCAGCTCGGAGGACGAAAAGGCTTCGGCGAGCAAGCGCAAAGCTCGCAGGAGAGCGACAGTGACGCGAGCAATGCAGCACGGCATGGATATGCGCGGTTTTAAGATTCGGGTGTATCGTGCAAATAACGAGTATCACATCTTGACTTGCAGCCTGGCCACGACGGTTTCACAGCTCGCGGGCGCACTCAACTCAACGCTACTAAATCCGGGGGAACGCGAGGACCATAGGTTGTATCTCAAGGAACGAGGGCGAGGTTGGTCACGTCGCGTTGACCTTATTTGAGGCGTATTAATGTGGGTTTGCAGAGCGAATGCTCGCCCAGACAGAGCGGCCTGCGGATATCGTACGAAGACGCTTAGAACAGGCCGGCTATGATATAGCTGATGGGCTGGATACCCTCGGCGAGGGGGATCTCAGCTTCTTGATGAAGTTCGTATATAAGAGCACTGTTTTGGGACCTGCGGTTAGTGGCTCGATGGCTATCTCTACCGCTCTGAATTGACATCCAATTAGGAGGAAGACATGATCTTTACCGACTATAGAAATGTCGATCTCACCAACAAAAGCTTGCGGACTGTGCCCGTCGCACTATATGCGCACGCCGAGGATATCAAGTCGCTCACCTTGTCGCGGAATCCGATGCTCGATATCCCTAGTGATTTCGTCCAACTCTGCACCTCTCTACAGGAACTTCGATTGTCCAACATGTCCATCAAGAAGGTGCCGCAGAGCGTGCAAAGCTTTACCACTCTGATGGGACTCGACCTTTCGAGCAATCGGATCGGCGACATAAATGACCTTGCCCTCTATCGTCTTCCAGATCTCCAGGAGGTGAGAGTACAGAATAACAGGATGGAGAAGCTGCCGTGGTACTTCCCTCGGTTGCACATGTTGCGACTCTTGAACATCTCGAACAACAAATTCCAAGACGTTCCCGAGGAAGTCTGGAAGATGTCTGGCCTAGAGGAACTGGATATTTCCTTTAACATGATATCGCAGCTCCCCGAAGAAATGCAATCACTGCAGCGGCTCAAGATTCTAATCATGGTCGGCAATCGGGTGACTCGCATTCCAGACAGCTTTCGACGCCTGTCCAACTTGGCGGTACTCGACTGTCGGCGAAACAATATCACGGAGTTGGGTGTTGTTAGCCTCTTGCCAAACCTTGTGGAACTCTTGGTCGGCCACAACGATGTACAGGCATTCGACGTATCATCAGGGCCCTTCCTCAAGAGAATTGACGTCTCACATAATGACATCACGCAAATCTCGTTGGCACCTGGACCTGTGGGCCGGATCCCTATTGCTCTCACCTACCTCAACGTCTCGAATGCCAAGCTATCGTCCCTTGACGATCTCGCACTTGGCTTACTAACAAGCCTCGAGGAGCTTATCTTGGATCGCAATAAGTTCCGCGCGGTTCCAGATTCGCTTGGTGAGCTCAGCTTGTTGCAATCGTTCTCATGCTCGGACAACCTTATCGGCGCCCTGCCGTCGAGCATTGGACGATTACAAAAGCTCGAGAGGCTCGATGTACATAACAATAACCTGACCGAGTTCCCCGCCGCACTGTGGAACTGCGGGTCGCTCGAGCGCATAAACATGACTTCGAACGTCATCGCACACATCCGCTTACCGTCACTCCCCCCTGCATCCGTTGCACTAGCCCTACCAATGATCGGATTTCCAGAAAGCGCATTGAGCTCGACGGTGACCCTGGTGCCGGGTCTACCAGACCGGAAAGCATCCACAGCCGGCTCGGTAGCCCTGTCATCACGGTCGCTTCCACCCCTTGTGAAGTCCCTCCAGCGATTATATATGGGCGAGAACCGACTCACGGATGACGCGCTGCCAGTATTGATGATCCTGAGGGAGTTGCGGGTACTTAACTTATCGTTTAATGACTTCCAGGAACTCCCCAGACAGTTCTTCAAGGAGGTCATCTTACTAGAAGAACTGTACCTCAGCGGGAACAAGCTCGCGGGTTTACCGACGGAGGACCTACCCCGACTGAACAAGCTCGAAGTGTTATATTTGAACGGGAACCGTCTATTGACGTTACCGCAGGAGCTCGGAAAGGTCATCAATCTCACTGTGTTGGACGTTGGCAGCAATCTCTTGAGGTACAACATAAGTAACTGGGAGTTCGATTGGAACTGGTAAGCCCTCCGATCAGTATTCTAGCAGCGCAGTCTCTTAGCGTTCCTTCTTCCTTTGCAAAACAGGAATTTTAATAAGAATCTCAAGTACCTCAATCTGTCAGGGAACAAACACTTAAGGATCCAGACCTGGCAACGGCGCGGAGACAAAGAAGTGCCCAGTAATGAGCTCTTGGAACGCCTTGCGGGATTCGAGGAGTTGAATCAACTCCGAGTACTTGGGCTCATGGACGTCACAACAACCCTCGCGGTGAATATCCCAGACGATACGGAAGATAGGCGTGTCCGCACCTCAGTCACGCTTGTCAACCAGCTGCAATATGGGATAGCAGATAACCTCGGCAATCGTGAATACCTTACCATGTTCGATCTGGTGCAACCTACATTTCGAGAGAGCCGCGACGAGGCGATCTTCGCTATGTTTGGGCGCTCGCACGCGTCGCCGCATAACACTCACATCTCAAAGTTTTTGCACGACAACTTCGTGAGTACGTTTACGGAGCAACTCAAGTCCCTCGACCTCAGCAAGGGCGAGTCACACCCGGACGCACTTCGGCGCACGTTCCTGAAGCTTAACCGCCTCACGCATGACCACCTATTCTCAGCGTACTCAACCAATGCTAGCGGGCGGAAAATGTCGCAGGCGAGCCATCGTTCTGCAGGCGCCATCTTTGGCATGAATGCTGCAGATGCGGGAGGCAATGCCGGGGGTGCATCGAGTATTGGCGCATCGGGCATCGTGGCGTACTTTCGCGGTCACCACTTGTACGTCGCAAACGTGGGGAACGCGCTTGCGGTCATGTCGCGACGCGGCCTAGCGCACGTCGTGTCGGTCAAGCATGAGCCATTTGATCGGAACGAAATAACGCGCGTCCGAGCGGCAGAGGGCTGGGTATCACCGAAGGGACTGGTCAACGACGAGGCAGACGTATCCCGCTCATTTGGGTACTATCACCTCCTACCGATGATCAATGCGCGGCCAGACGTCAGCTCACTGAAGCTATCTGAGTTGGACGAGTTCCTGATCATTGCTAACAACGGCCTGTGGGATTACGTCTCGTACCAGACCGCGGTAGACATTGCACGGTCTGAGCGTGCGGACCCGATGATCGCAGCGCAAAAGCTTCGCGACTTTGCCATCAGCTACGGATCGGAGGGCACGACTATGATAATGGTGATCTCTCTAGCTGGCCTGTTCAGTCCGCGAGGGCAGGAGAAAGACAATCCCCTCCAGGATGTGGAATTGTTCCCGCCGCCACGCAGGAGCCGCAAGGACGAAGTCGGCGACAATGAGACCGGCAGGTTGGACCCTGAGATCCCTCCACCCGTTGGCCAGGTCGTGCTCGCGTTCACGGACATCGTCAACTCAACGCACCTGTGGGATGTCAACGAGACGGCAATGAGGACGGCCGTGACGATGCACCATCAGCTTCTGCGGCGCCATGTTCGTATCTGCGGTGGCTACGAGGTCAAAACGGAAGGCGATTCGTTCATGGTCGCGTTCACAGCGGTGTCAGCCGCCTTGTTGTGGTGCAGTAGCGTGCAGATGCTCTTGCTGGACGAGCCGTGGCCGAAGGAGATCCTCGACCTACCAGAGGGGCGTGAAGTTCGCGACGCCAATGGAACTCTGATCGCGCGAGGGCTGAACCTCCGAATGGGTATCCACTGTGGCGCGCCAGTGTGCGAGATGGACCTGGTCTCGCGGCGCATGGACTATTACGGGCCGATGGTGAACCGCGCGTCTCGCGTGGCAAATTCGGCGGCGGGTGGCCAGATCCTGCTAAGCTCTGATGCCCTGCGCGAGCTGAGGGTCGAGCAGAACTCATTGGACCCACAGCTAGTCTCCACTGTGGATGCCTTGCAGTCATTCGATCCCGAGTACATCAACGTTGGCGAAAAGAAACTCAAGGGTCTGGAAATTCCCGAAGTGATGACGGCCGTGTACCCGCAGAAACTCCTCGGCCGCCTGAGCGTCCCCACTGCCGCCGAACAGGAACAGGCCGCGGTCGCGCTAACAGAGGATGCGATGGGACAGCCGAACGAGTACGATTTGCCGTCCGAATGCTCTGGCGCGTCGCAATCTGGCGACGAGTGGACTCCAGAACAGGTTCGCGAGCTCTCACACCTGGCGGTGCGCCTACAGACACTTGCGGGTGGACGGGTGTTCCGCCCTTTGCCTATACGCAAGGGATCGCGCGCGCAGGTGTTTGCGCCAACGGATGCCGACTGCAGCCGTTTCCTGTATAGCGACCTTACTGCCCTTGCTCCGACCTTCTCCGAGCGTCCGTCCGAGGCTGAGCTGCTGGGTGTGCTTGATTTCTTGTTGGTCCAGCTCGAGCTCGTGGTCGGGTCGCTCTCGTTGCGGTTGGACCGGTCGTCTGGGGATGGTGCCACCATCGAGGCGCTTAAGGCTGCGTTGGCCTTGCGCTCGCAAAGTGGTTGCCCACTCGATCCGGGAACGTTGCAACAGGTCTTAGAACTGCTCGGTCAGTGACGAGTATTTTGATCATGAAGTGACGATAATACAAGTGCATTGTTCAATTTCTTCTTTCGTGTCTCAATTTTTTTCTTGTCACTGCATTATTTATTCATTGTTTTCGTTGCTCGCTTTCTTTAATTCTTTTTTTCTTCTTTTCATATTTTCTCTGGGATTTGTAGTTGCAATGTTATCTATACAAACTGGTGGACCATTGGGTCGTATTTGATACCATATACATGCATAGCGCCATTCCCATCTGATGTTATCTGTAACTTCTATCGTGTATGCTATTTGTACTGCTTGTAAACTTCG
>Ga0307510_10001717_pt1 | contig 24346 bp, 25 predicted proteins | sample 12_EM_MG_FD_207224 | JGI IMG/M metagenome (GOLD analysis project Ga0307510, IMG submission 207224) | Populus trichocarpa ectomycorrhiza microbial communities from riparian zone in the Pacific Northwest, United States - 12_EM | ecosystem: Host-associated > Plants > Roots > Unclassified | place... | reverse complement strand
ACAGTTGATCCGTTGCGACGTGGCTTACCATGATTTTAGCGTCATAGTGTGTCAATATTGTTGAGGGTTTGACATAAAATTTGGTTACCACAGCTGGAGGATGTTGCTCGGGATCGACTTCGCACCACGGAGGCAAAGCCTTTGCAGAGAAGGGAAGACCAAAGGCTCCTCGACGAATCGGACGCGTCGCCTACGAGTGTCTTCGTCATCGGTCTCACCCTCGCTAGGAGCGACGAGGAAGGTATTGACGAATTCTGTCAAAGCATTGACGAAAACGCCCCCGATGCAACCTGTGAAATCGATCGCCTCGAGTTCTGCACAGTCCCTGCGACGTTCACGTTCCTCGGAGTCATCCTCGGGGACTGCATCGAATCGGGAGCGGAAAACTCTTCCTCGACCAAGGAGCGAGGCGCACCCACGGAGGAAGAGCTCCTTGATGACGGCCGAGTTAAGCGCGCCGTCCATATATTCTGTGGCACCGAAAGTTTTTAGGTTGGGTGCTTCCTAAACGGTGATGATAGAAAAGACATCAGAATGGAGCCAACCGATTGAAACGTTTTTCACGATCATTGGGTCCGGGGCCTGAACTAACCTTCAAAATCACTTCGAGCCGTTCAGCGGTTACGAAACGGGAGGAAAAGCCCTCTTCGACGGATCGGCGCATTCCGATTGTTCGGAAGTGATTGAAATCGATGTGTCTGACAAAGCGCCTAGGGCGGCGGTCATAGACAGGAGGTACTGTTGTCAACGAAGGGATGGGAAAATGCCGAGCGTGAATGTAAGCAATTGTTCGTAACGATCGCTATTAATTGCGCCATACCGTAGATTCCAGGCTCTTCCAGAGACATGAGGTTTTGCACCGCGTCGGAGATCGATCTCAGCATCCTCCACCTCGTTGGGCTCTTGCTCTTGTCACGTAACCTCCACGGGCTCGGATCTCGGGATGCGGGAGGGGAAAGCAGCTGCGGACATAACGAGATTGCGTCAGTTCAAGTGAACATAACACGTACAAAGAAGCGTTTTGGCTATTCGGCTAGAACGACGGACTTACCTCAGGTGGTACTGAACCGTCCAAATGGGCCATAATGTCTGAATGCAATTTTTCTGCTGTTCCAGAGTCATTGTCCTGGACGAAGATGGACCTTGCGGCCAAAGCAGCATGTTGGGCCTCCTTGAGAGACTTTTCGACGACAAGGGCGGTTGCCTCTGCTTCTGCCTCTCCGTCTGTCCCACCTGCCAGCTCGTCGACGAGACATAACCATGGGGGGTCATCGGTCTTGATGGGCTGGAAGAAAGATCTCGAAGCATCTTGGAAACTACGCCCGGTCAGCGGTCAGCGACGCAAACGATGGAGGGTGTTGAACGTACCACTTTGGATCGATTTGCACCAGTAGGGATCCCTTCTCATTATTTTCGCTCTTTTCAGCATCATCCATGACTCGTTGTGCGTGTTTGGATGCAGTCGACCGATAGAAGGGATGGCGTGAGTCCGATGGACGTGGATACGATAGCGATTGGGCGGGTGAAGGGAAAGTTTGGAAAGAAGCAAGGCGGTGTGAAAGGTTTTCTAGGCTGGCGTACCGCAGGAAAGGTGTGCGGATGTTGATACTCAGATACGGGGCCGCGTTGGACGCCACGCGCCGTGCACTGGAACGCGTGCCCCCGGAACGGTACTACGACCAAACCGTGCCAGGGGGGGAGAGCGAACTCATCGATGTCGGTTTGTCGGTGACCGCATAATCTCGCCGGTTCCACACTGTCTGCACTGTGGAACTCACCCGTTTCATCACTGAGCGAGCAGGGCTTTAGTCCGCTTCTTGGCCTTTGAACCAAGGTCAGAGGCTTCGAAAAAGTAATGATCAAGTCATACAGGACGGTGAATTGACACCCCTTGTGCTCCTGCACCAAGTTCTGTGCCTCGGATAAAGCGAAAACCAGCTGATTTTGGTCAGTCGAAGTATGTACCAACAATATGAAGAACACACCTGGACTTAGTACCGCGTATGCGATCGCTCTCGGGAATTTTAAAAAAAAAGCGATCACTCTCGGTCTCACTCGGTTGTTCATACCGACGATGTTCGCAACTATCCGTTACGATGGTTGGAGGTGACAACATTTTCGAGCCGGTTATGTGTTCGCCTATGATGACATCCACTGACAAACGAGATATGATCAATATAACCGGTGTCTCCTGGTGATCACTCAACTCTGTGCTTTGTGAGACAATATAGTCACTATGTCACACCCCAAGGTGATTCACATGAACTGTTGTGTTATACCACTCTTGACTAGTTGTGACTACTCCTCGTGCGAGTTCTACGGCCACTTATAATGCTATCCTCCCCATTCAATACCAAGTTCTGATCTTGGCATCTTCTACGCTTAACAACCGTTATGGCCTCCCCTGGAATCTTTCGCTTTCCTTTCTGCTTCTCCCTCTCCTTCTCCCTTAGCCTTCCTGTGTTGCAACCCTTCCGAAATGGTTTAACCCTGTATGATTGAGGAAATGGTAAACAACTGAAAATGTGAAACTGTAATACAACTCACCAATAATTCTTGCTGGTTGTCCGCTTGACAGGAATACCATTACCAGTCCACTCAAGAGGACCAACACCAACAGCTCGACCTGGTTGCAAGACTCGCATCCGCCTCTTTTTTGATAATAGACCAAGTTTCCGTTTGACTGAGTATTCATGCGCATTTTGTGTAATTCGTCGGAGCAGGTTCTTGGATATAATTTGGTTAGAAACAGGTGCAAACACCTTGTCTACCACTACTGTCTTTGTCAGACTCCTGTAATGGATCAAGGGGTGATTAGGAAAACTCTATGAAATGAGGATGAGAAGGATATACATTGAGTGTGTGGCAGGAACTGCTGATCGTGTTCCTATGTCTGGGTAGATAGTCCATATGCGGCCACTAGTGCTGGAGGAAGTGAAGCAGTGAATTTGGATCTGTTTCTTTCTCTCAGCAAGCTCAATGTCATTCCGCAAAAACTGCTGCGGGTTGATCCACAGGGGTGGTGGGCCAAAGCGAATCCCTATAACAATCCACTTAGCTTGAAGCCATAGCACAAGACAGCAGACACCTACCTTGATATCTTGAGAACAATTGCTGGATCTTGATTACATTCTTGTCTGGCTCTCTCTCAGGGAATTTTTCTTTCCACCACTCCTGGCCAAAGACCAGTTCTCCAAGGCTTGAGGGAGCACAAAGTGCCTCCGCTATAAATGTAGGATGGAAAATATCATTAAGGGTCCCAGGTTTCCGAATCCATCGTGCTCCATGGTTTTTCTCACTCCTTGCCTCCAACTCATTGAGTGATTGCTAGAAATAATAGGTCAGGTCATATCTCAGTTGTGCCAAGGATCTACACACCACATATTCAGAATGGTGCTGTAACATGAGAGCTGGCACTTTAACATAGTGTTTGGCATGCACATGGAAAAACTTTGTGGCCTTCTCTCGTTGATGGGCAGTGGGGGCTAGGATTCCTTCATGAATAGACTGCCGTGTGAGATTCCTGGTACGTAATCAAGACATTGGTGTGGGTAGAGCAGGATCAGCAAACAGAAACGAAACACACCAGATTTTCTCAGAATGGGACTCAAGAACCCACTGATAGTAGGCTTCAATGAGACGCGCGACTCGGGGCGGTGACTCGAAAACCTCAGCAGTCGTCAGGAAGATGGAGATACCTATAAAAATTCAGGACGCAAACAAAAACAGGAGTATGTACAAACAAACCGGCTTTGAAGAAAACTTCCTCCAACGTATATCGGCCCACACCAGGCAGCAGTCCTGAGCCAAGTATTGCGTCCATTGCAAGACCGTATAATGCAGGGAGTTTCAGTTCATGATAGCTCCTCACATCTTCCTCAAATTCCTCCATCTCCTCTTGAGACTTCCACCTATCATCGAATAGTTTCTTTGACACCTTCGGTGGCTTTCGCCGCTTCAGTATCCGTGACTCAATCCACTCACATACATGGTCAATGAATAGATCGAAATTGTTGACAATCTTGGGCGGTGAATACATCAGGTGGCTCTCATCTCGGGTGAACCACCGCACCTGTGCTTGTTAATATCCTGAACACAAGCCTACAAGGAACACCCGTACCTGGAAGAGAAAATCGAGCGATAGGAAAGCAATAACAAATTTCTTGAACTGAATGGCAATGCCCACCCTGGACCGGTCCTGTGATGTAACACGGTTAGTATGGGATCATCGGACAAGAGAATACAATAAGCAGGCCTTTGCCGGAGTTTTATAGAATGTCTGCATCCATTGAAATTTTGAGTATACTTGTACGGACGTGTGGGTGTAGAACTTGACCTCAACTTATGTCAGGGTCGTCTTGCGCATGACATTAAAAGGAATAAACTTACTTGCATCATCAAAAAGCCAAGGTCAACAATAAGTGTCCTTGGAGTCCAATCAAACCCCTGCAACGTCAAGCGACTGAGCCGCTGCTTTGCAACTGCCGGACTCTTGTCTGTTGACTTGAGTTGCGGTGGCCATAATGGCCAACGGCCATTTTCTCCCCTCGGAGTATTCCCGTTGTACTCCTGACCAACGGGGCCACAACCGCGTTCCAATGGGCAGGCGGCGCGAAGCGGTTCAATTATACCCTCAGACCGCACTCTATTTTTCTTCCAATAGTCCTGCTGTTCCTCTACCGCAGCAAGATCAGCAAGGAGCCGCTCGACTTGCCAGTCGTCCTTGTCTACAGCCGGGTTTTGTTGGAAAATGTGCTCTGCCAGGCGAAAGTGCTGGTAACACTCGCGATACTCCGGCATGGAAGCCGGGGTTGAGGAGGGTCAATGGACGGGGGTTCAAGATGGTAGGGTAAGAAGAGAAGTGTTCCGTCCAGCGCGACTGGGAAATAACGTGTCGCGTTAAGCGCCCATAATTACAACTTCGCCTTCGATCCTTTAAGCATCACGTCAGCAACCCTGATCCCGCTGATATGTGGATGACATACAAAATGTTTCAAACATCGGCGACCGCGCTGCCCATGGCCCCATAACCACCCGAGACAAGGCTCTGCCTAGAAGATGGGGTATTTTACCGACAGACGGTTTGCTTTGGCTCACGGTAAGCGACTGTCCAAGGGGATGTCGTGTGGTAAGTCGCGTTGTTTGTATAATATACACCATCCGGAACGTAGTGTATTACCCTATAACAATTTGATCCCCGCAAACTTGCGGACCGACTTGGCGGCCGGTTTACCTACACGTGTGTGTGTGTGATTTAATGGTTTACCTACACGTGACACCCCGGGCAACCAATTGCAACGGTGAAGGCGGGTGTAAATACCTATGGGATGTGATGTACATCAGCCCTCGCAGACCAAAGCGCAAACGGAACTCACATACATCAGGGCGTTGCGAGCCTGTGGCGAGCCTGTGTGATGAAGAGAAGGCCGCAATGGCATGGTCTAATTTGCGGTGGGATCCCATGGTAGGGAGTTGGATGCCCACTCGAGGATAAAAAGAAGGATCCCTCGATCAGCCTTATCCGCGTGTGCTCTTTTGTTCCTGGCCATTCGCGCATCTCGTTGAGAGAAAATCAGCAAATGCTGAGAGTTCCACCTAATGCACATCATCGGAGTAATGGGATAACGGCTGAGATAACACAGGGAATCCTGGAAGGAGTCAGTTCTTTTAGTTGTCTCGCCGCTCCAGGAAATAGCCTTCGCACATCGGTTCGGATTGTGCGCTTGAGTTTACTGTCTTGATCCACTGCGACTGAAGTTGTGCCAACCCGACCGCGAGGCTTCGGGCCTTTTGTTCAGAGAACCCTGGGGGCTTGAACCCTGGTGTCGGCAGTTCCAGAGGATTCGAAATGGGAGCAGGCTCCGGCGGGAGGGCTGCAGGGTGTTGGGGGGGATTGGATGATCTACGTTGGGTGGGCGTCAGCAGTCTGTTTGGAGTGAACGCAGACGGAGGTCCTTCAGGCGTCATCAAACCCCTGCTCCTAAAACCAGATGTAGACGTTGTGAGTGGAGGAAGGATCGTCATAAAATGACATAGTTCTGGAGGTGGGGGAGGCGGCGAAACCAGGTTTCGGAAGGCTGAGTCAATCTGGGTTTTTTGAAGTCGCCACCGGAGGATGGGCTGCTGACCGCAGACAAACCACCGACGGTAGATTCTGATTTCTTCTCAGATGGTGCGGGTCCAAGTGCGGTACCTGGAGCGGCGGTCGCAGCAGCAGAGCCCCGGCGGTGTTGATCGTGCCGACCACCGGGGTGACTGTGCTGAGATTCACCCCAGCAGCCTTCCAAAACTCCTCTCTCTTCCGTTCCTTCTCCCCCGCCTTTCGACTACCTCCTGGGAATTACCCTTGGCCGGCTCGCTCGACTCATCAACATCCTGAGCCCTTGTCGAACTCAGGCCCTTCGTGGCGACAGTGGCGACCTCCCCTCTCGTACCATTGGGTATACTCGTCGTACTTGTGCACATCGTTGTCGCCGACTTGCAAAGAGTGTCTCCGTCGTCATCGAATCTAGGGAAAAGGTTTCCGGCACAAAGAATACCTTGAAGTCTGAGGGGCTCCATTGGGTTAAGGCCATCATGCCTACGCTCGCCAGTGGGTGTGGTTGTGAATGTGATCGGAGCTCTCAACGTTGTGCTTAGTTGACGCTCCATCAGCAACGGGAGCGTCGACAATAAAATCAAACTGCGACGTGGAAAAGATAACGGGTTGGAAGTATTGGAGAGTTAGCGATTCAAGCACGAACCAGTGTCCCCACTTAACCCATCCCCCAAAAGCCGGTACAGACGTTCTCCAACCACCTGAGCCCGAGACGCGATAAGTCCACCGTCTTTTCCTGAAAATCTGGGGCGACGAGATACCCCCGTGCGAGAGATACGTGCTTGCTTGTGGTAAGTGTGGAGGACCAAGGGATATGTCCATAAGTTGCGGGTCGATAACCCCCGCGACAAATGCGGGAGAGTGACCGAGCGGCGAGATCCCCTCTGAGCGCAAGTGACTTCAATCTACTGATTCGGGACCGGGTTGCGAACAGTCGAGTCGTCGACATCTGATCCCAGCTGAGCTCGAGTTCAGTTGCACGTGAAGTTCACGTGAGGAGGGGCAGATGTTTTGATGCTTCAAACAAGGATCGGCCAAGGGGATGCCGCTGCAGATATCTCAGGATCCTCGCAGGGCTCTCTGCCAGAGGAGGGGGCTCACGTGATGCACAGATGATCAGCCCCTAGATAATGATTCGGCTAAAAAACTGTATGTAAAGTACGAAACACTACGTGCTTCGTAACTGGTCACGAGTCTATATACGTACAACTTATCCCCCACCCATCGAGCCTGCGATACCCCCCCTTTCTGGTTCCCGATCAAACTTGTTTATGTCGTTTTCTTCCCAACGGTATGTTTTTTGATGTGCACAAAAAATAAAACCAATCACACACACACGTCAGCTCCCGTAAGGCACGCGCTGCTGCACAAGGTAAGGCATGCAAACGCAGGAGGTCCCAACTGCTAAATTTTCCAAACAGCCAGGAAGCAGGACAAGTTTGTATACTCGACTGATTGATTGAGAGTCTCGGCGTAGGGAGGAACGATCGGAACAAAGAGAGCTAAGATGTCTTTGCGCCGCGGATGTGATCCGACATGTGTTCGCCTTCCACGAACACCACCACCTCCTCGCACTCCGGCTCCTCCTCAGCCTCACTCGCTCTCTCGCTTCTCTTCTCCCCACCCACCACTCCACTTTGAAGATATCCAACCCCTTGAATATCTTCACACTTCGCTGGTCGGACCAGCTTAGGTCGCAGGAGACAGTTTCCGAGTTAGCTTCGTGGGTCCCACCCACTCACGCAGTGACTCGAACCCGGTTTTATCCCGCAGCGTGAAAGCCCTTCGGGCTTCCGCCCAGTACTCCTACCTTCGACACACCTCACTCTTATCAGTTCACTACACAAATATACATTTGTTTGATAGATGTGGAGAAACTCTAGCGAACGCAAAGAAAAGCGGCCACCGATCACGGTGGATGAAAGCGGAGGTTTGTCTACACAGTCGGCGGGTCACAGAAGCTCACACTCTTGTTAGTCGGAACAATCAGGGACAATGCGGATCCTCCGGTGGACATACAGCCCAGTGGCTCACTTAACGCTACTCTCCCCACTTCCTTGTTTATCTCGGATATCTCCAACGGAATTGAACACGAAGCGACAAATGGGACGGGGTCACTGGAAGCTCAATCTCCCTCATCCTCAGAATATGCTCCATCAAGTCTTCGCAGCTACGGCTGGGAAACAACTACTGACACTGACGGCTCCACCTCCGACTACACATCTGCAGTGGAAGAACTCCCACCCTCAACCTCGATACTACTCCACTCTGGGTCGCCAACACCACCACCTCTTCCGACCCGGACGACCGAGCCGTACAAGCCACACAAACGGCCAACGACAAAAGGAAAATCCTAGTAAGTCACGACCCTTCTTGTACCCCCATTCCTCCTCCTGCTCCCCGCCCCCGCTTCCCTTCCCGTGTCAGCCATATCAGCTACAATCAGTCCCTTCTTATGCTCGGATCGTGATTCTGATCGGTGTTTTCTTTCCTCTACTATCTAGCGTAAAGTACCGAAAGTCTGCCGACGGGCTAACCGTGACGGCCATCTTTGACCTGCCACGCGTCAAAAAGGATGACATGCACGTTAGCTTCCAGGGTAACAGGTTTGTCGTCTCGTGGCAGACAGTCAGGATCACCGAACGCGAAGAACCCCTCGATGCTGACGATCTCGGGTCCGGTACCCGTATCCTCCGCGAGCTCGAACGCAAGAAGTACCGCCGCACCATCCCGCTTCCAGATGGAACAAGGGTATGTCTCACCTCTGATAGATCCCGACTTAACTCGTGTTTACCATGATCTTCAACAGTTCGAAGAGATCCGGGTAGCTCACGATGGCCGCCACCTCATCTTGACATATCCCAACATCTCAACGTCCCGGGATAATCCCATCCTCCACGACGGATTGTGATCTCCCTCCCCAAATCCTTGGCCTCCTCGATGGGCTTGCGTTTACCGCCGAACCTTTCATCAGCGATTGATTCGGTGATCGGTTATCTTGGGTTTTCCCATTCCTGGCCTTCACACACCGGCCCCTTCGACCGCGTTGTCGTCATAGTACGATATCTTCATTCATGCTTTTCGGGTTTTCAGGCCCACCTTGACTATTGTATACAACATAATCGCATATTACAAGCAGGACTTTGTAACAGCGGTCCCTATTGACGAGCGCATTTGTATCTACCCCCGCCACAGCCACGAAACGGAACAGAACGAAATGAAATATTATACCACGATCCATTGGACATGCGAAAAAGAACGAAGTCGGTGGTTTGTCAAAGTCCAGCGAAGAAACTAAGGTCTGATTTGCTGGCACCGGCCCCGGACCGAGCGTTGACGTTGGAAGTGCCTTTGCTCTGCCACCGCTCTCGACCTCGGCAGGAGGCTGCGTCCGAATCAGTTTACTGAACCTGCTTCCCCAATCGGCCGTCTAGGTCTTCTCGTAATGGCCTTCCTGAATCCACCCACCGAACGAGGGGTCCAACTTCGTCCAGAAGAGACAATATCCTTCCTAGAGAAGGGAAAAGAGTGGAGCGGGGAGGTCCGTTTGGATCATAGTATTGCCTTAGAGGCGCCAACGGCTTCGTGGCCCTCTTCATCTCCCTCTACCTCGGTTTGAAGTTTACTCCTTGCCTCTGACTCGGCTCGACTGAGACGATCGGAGCGTAACTTTGGGGATTTCATCGATTTAGAATTCTTGCCGATCTTTCAGGAACGTAAGGAGGCCGACCCGCCGCAGGGGACTGCAAAATTTCAACTCCATGCAGAATATCCGATTCCGAAACGTTCATGGTATACCCTGAGGCCTGAGGCCTTCTTGAGCTGGGTCGAGACCGGGATCGAAGGTACAAAACCATCTCCTTTTCCATGTTCGTGTTCTATGTCACAGTCAGCCGTGGACACACGATAACCCGACGTGCGTTCCAGAGAATGAGGACGCGATTAGACGAAAAGCAAACGAGGCGAAGGGAACGAAGGTGGTGGGGAGGAGGGTTTGGAAACGTGGTTACTCGGGTCGAGATTGACACGACTCGCAAGGTTTGAGTCCGACGAGTTGTGAACCAAAATTATAGGATTGTCGCCCGGTGGCATGTCGTGTTCAGGATCAGGCTGATTGGAGGTACGCTGATTGTGATGACTTCCCCTTGCGCGAGGGTTGACTCCGTCTCAAGTCCCCTGGGTACCCATCCAATAGTTCAACTCAGGTAGGAATGCTTGTTCCGGTTGGGTTGTCACACTTGACCGCGATAGAAGATTCAAACGATGGACTGGAAAAAGGACCATAACCCAATGACGCGCACCACGCTTGCATACGAGGTTGCGAAGAAGGTCGAGCGATACTTAGAGTCAATGGTACGTTCACGTTGTCGTGAGATTGCGTGTCCAGTTTTGCTCAAATCCGAACCTCAGAAATCACACCGCATGGCGGTTTCAGTTCCGGATCCTACGATCACTTCGTCTACTACCCTTGGAGGACCCAGGGCAGAACACACAATTCACCGGTCATTATCTTCTCAATCCACCGCAGCAGCGATGATTAGACCAGGTTGGTGACGACGGGCACGCAATTGACCTCGATTACAATCGATCACAATCAATTGTAATCGAGGACACTTCCACGCCCGTCGTGGCCGACTATTTTCCTGGGGATTTTTCCAACACGGTATGGCGGTTCACAGTAGACAGATCAGTGTCCAAACCCCCCGCGTTTTTTCCCAGTCTTAGCACTAGCCCTTGACGATGATGTTGCTTTCTATCTACATACTTTTCGAGCTGGAGTTTATCATCCAGTATACCGCACGCCGCTTTTATCGTAGTATTCGCCAATTAATGCTTTTAAGATGCGTAGTATTTCACGTTCCCTCTTCGCTTTCTGTCTCCCACCGCGTTTCTCCCCTTGTCTTTCGGATGATCTCGTAGTCGCTCCTTACTTAGTTGCAACCGCTCTTCCTCTGTTGAGGATCGTAGTTTCCAACAAATGCTTGTCCAGACTTGGCTCCCCCCTTCGGAAGTTTCTGTCCAGCCAACGAGGGTAGCTGTTATAAGAGAAAAGGGGGGTGTCTTTGGCCAAATTTTTTATCACAAGTTCATTGGGCAGGGTCGCATGGACGTTGCATCGACACCCGGCGTGGAGAGCGTAATTATAAACCGGAAGAAAATAGCCAAAGGCCAGACACCGGGAGCTGAGATATCAGCTCCGTCCGTTATGCATCGCAGCCCGTCATACATCTCAGGACGTTTTCTCCTCTTCCGAACCTGGTTTGCGCTCTTCATCCACTCGATAATTTGCGTTCATGACGGGTAGAACATTTGCAACGCGCACCATCCCCATTACGTAGTTGTTTGAGACGAACAAGGAGAAGGGAACTATGTGGGAAAACGACCTTGAAATTGACCACAACAAGAGTACGGAAACGTCGAGATCCCCCACCCCGTCATGGGGATGATCACAGCGACTTCGGAAGGTCAAGATTCGGTTGATATCAGTTCAACTCGTAAACCGAGTGAACGACTGGAAGTTGGTCGGACGAGACTAGCTCATTCAACGCGCGTGTACCGACTCTGCCGACTTCGGTGTTGGGACACTTGAGGCTGCGGAAGGATTTGACAGCCGTGACGATCCGGAGATTGTCCCGTAGGTATATCAATGCGGTCACCAAGCAACATGGGCGATATCTCACGATGGCTCCTTGAAGTACTCTCGGGAAAGAATTAGTGTTACCTGGTCGTACCGGAAGCGGTAGCGAAGCGATCTCCACGAACAGATGGCAGGTGTGTAAAAGAACAGATTCATGGTAGAAAGGCATCACCGTTTTCTTTGTTTTCGATCGGCGTGCCTCCCTCGCCGGCCGGGGCTCCCGAGTCCCAACCTGCGAAAGAAATTGTGCAAGATGTACATTTTAACCGCCGATGAGAGTGCTTCGTCATTGGACCGGAGAAGTATGGCTCGGACTGGCCTGCGGTATGCACAATATCTAATGAGCCGCCACAGTAATCTTGCCGTTCTTGTACGGTCCAGATTTATCATCAAAACGGGACACAAAGGGCACGCGAGCTACTTTCTATAGCAATTATTACAGTAATCAGGACACGTTGTCCTTCCTATCTGTCGCTACTAGCTACTACTAGTACTACCAAGGGGCGATGCAGGGCGATGCAGTAGACGTTCCACGATAATTGGACTCGATGATCAGACGTCCCCTTCGAATCACCCTTTCACTCAGGTCACTGCCGCCCAAACGAGACTTCAACAAGGTCGATACAGAACCAAAGGCTCACCAGTGCTACATCCGTGCCGGGTGGAGGGTTGGGGAATAAGAAAACAACCAGAACGTCGCGGTTACGAAATCCAGCGTCAAGATTCACGCGTACTCCTGACCTATACTAGATTATCGATACGTTGATTGAATCAGCTGATATGTCGGATGGCGTTCTGTCCTTCATCAGAAACTGCGCCCGACCCATTTACGAAAGCGCCAATCAACAACTAGCCCGAACTCTCATGTGGAAGAACATAGACGTGACCCGCGTGTTCAATACCCCCGTCAATGGCAACGCACCCTGGAAAAACCTGTGCATCGTACCCTGGGATGCCCACACTCCGGCGCTGGGTAGATAACTAGAATTTCGGTGAATACTCTATCTGACTACCTATATATATTGCAGAACCTACCGCTACCACTCTTCACACCACCCCCACCGTTCTGACCTCCCCACTTGTCACCACCTCATGTCCTCTAAACAACCCAGTTGGGTGACATATAAAAAGTGCGTTCTAGTAGCGTTCCCACTCGAACCTAGAGCCAACTTGCCTTACATAGGGAAATGTCACAGCTTAATCGTGGGGAAGCTCTGTGGTCCGTTGTCCAGTTCCCACCTTCACATACCTCACCTAAGCGCATCCGACCATTAGGGAACCTGCCCCACTCCCCTACTTCAAGCGCGTTAACCCAGGGGACGTTGGGTATATTGACAGGGGTTGTTTTCACTTGTTGTTCTCCGCTGGTTGCCCGCTGGGCGAGAGGCGACTGGGTGTCGATGTCCCTCGTACTTTCAAGCCATTGGACGTTGGACCAATTTTCAACGCCAACCAACCATGGGCGCCTGGCTATGTTTCTACAGGCGGGGTTCGAGAAACTAGAGCCCGTCTCACACCCTCGACATCTCCTGTTCCGTACGTCCGTTTTGCTGCACCCATTTTCTCTAGTGTTTCAAACATGTGCTCCAGGACGTTGGAGCCAGGTTCCAGCTTCTCGTTCCAACTCACAGGAGATCAAGGCGCTGCCCTTGTGACAAAATATCACACCTACCGCGAAGACGTTCAGCTGAAGGGAAATTCTATGAAATATACGAAAGACCATTATAATTCCTGGGTAACGTTTGCCCGTGAGACTGGACACGGGGATGACATCAAGCCGGTCCTCGTCACCGGCGTCGACATGACCAGGGACTTCGCAATGATGTCGTATTCAAACGGCGACGATAGGCTGACATCCGAATTCACGACGTCGGCTACTGGGGTAGGCACCGATTGGGGGACATGGCGTGCATCGGGATCAGTTCACACGAGCTGTGGTCCCCACCACCCGCCCTCTCCTACACAAACCACGGACCCGACGCCCCCTGGCACCAGCCACGCAGAAATCGTCCCGGATGAGAATAATCAATGCGTCTTTGTCCGGTACTTTGCCGTGCGCAAGAGACTGGGGATCCCTAGGGTCATAAAAGCCGCCGCGGGTCCCCACGATCTTGGTCCCGGAAGCCGTGACAACGAGGGATGTCCGCTTGTCGGGGAATACGACTCGGACTCTGACTCTGACAGCACGTCGAGTCTGTTTGATGACGACGACGACGACAGTAGCTCAGTCACTAGCACCGAGTCTGAGTTCGACTTTGTTGTTCACAACACCACTCCTGTCCGTTTTTTTCCATACAATCTTGGTCTTTTCACCCGTTCTGATTGACCTTCTCTAGGACGAAAGGGACGATTTCGATGAAGTGGCGGATTATATGTTTCGGGTGAGTTGTAAACGAATATTGGAAACACTGGGACACTCCTGACACCTCATGTCAGAACTCTGACGCCGATTCTGTGCTCATTCACCATCAGGACATCGCACTGCTGCGTGAGGTAATGCACGCGAACACTGGAGGTGACAATTGCTAAATTTTATATGCAGCCGGGAAGCAGGGCGAGTTTGTATACCCAACTGATTGAGAAGCGGCCACCGATCACGGTGGATGAAAACGGAGGTTTGTCTATACAGTCGGCGGGTCACACAGAAGCTCACACTCTTGTTAGTCGGAACAATCGGGAACAATACGGATCCTCCAGCGGACATGCAGTCCGATGGCCCACCTGACGCTACTCTCCCCGTGACTCCCTTGCTTATCGATATCCCCAACGAAATTGAACACGAAGCGACAAATGAGACGGGACCACTAGAACCTCAACCTCCCTCACTCTCAGAATATCCTTCACCAAGTCTCTGCAGCTACAGCTGGGAGGCGGCTGCTGACACTGGTGGTTCCATCTCCGACTACACATCTTTCACATCTGCAGTGGAAGAACTCCTATCCTCAACCTCGATATCGCACCACGGCCACGATCCTTACGATGGAGAAATATTCCCAGATTCCGGTGGAATGCCCCTACTCCACCCAGTAATGCCCGCCGCACCTCCGATCCCACCAGTCACCACGCCCGACGCGCATACAATAATACCACAGAGTCCCTATGTTTGCGGACGACAGCAGCGGTTTCAACGGTCAGAATCCATTACTTTCAGCACAAACGGTTTCGCAGGCATGAACATGAGGGACGCTCTCTGCAAGCGCTTTACAAGCCTCGACGGACGGGATGATCTGGTACTACAAGGAGCAGGCAGCTCTATTTCATGCCGGTTGCAGGTATGTTGATCGTGATAACTTCCGTCTTGCGTGAGGGCTGACCCCGTCTCAAGTTCCCCGGATACCCATCCAATAGCTCACCTCAGGTCAGAATGCCTGTTCCGCTTGTATTTTCACACACTGACCGCGATAGAAGATTCCAACGACGGACTGGAAAAATGACCGTGACCCAATGACGCGCAGTATGCTTGCATACGAGGTTGCGAACGAGGTCGAGCGATACTTAGAGTCAATGGTACGTTCACCTTGTCGTGAGACTGCGCGTTCGGTGTCGCTCAAAGCCGAACCCTAGAAATCATTCCCCATCAACGCGTCCACTCGCGAACGGTGGAAGATCGGAGAGGGTTTCATGAATCTTGAGAATATGTTTTTGGTCAGCCTTGTTTCTGGCTCCAAAGGTACCTTGCAGCCAGTGATCTGGGTCATGGACCCCACGTTGGGTTCCCTACCACCCGGGTCGCGACCCGGAACCATGGGCGAGGATCGGGTACAGCTAGGGAAAGCGCAGCTTGTATCCTCCTGCGCAGAGGCCGGGTCCAATGAGAACCTCTGGCCAGCCCATAACCCAGACGTGACTCACACGTTGCAGCCTGACTTAGCGGTGAATCCGACCTCTACGCTGGAGCTCATAAGCCCTCATAAATCCCCGCAAAATTCTGCGGACTCGGTTCTGGATCCTACGATCACTTCGTCTACTACCATGACCCCGGAACATGACATCAGCAAAACCGTTCAATGCTGTGACGCTGTGACGGGCGTTTACCTGCCAGCATCCAGCACCACAGATACATCTCCCGCGTCTACAGCAGCCCAGAGCCGGCACAGTGAGTTTCCGGTTTTGCTGATGGAGGTAGGAGGTTCCATCCGCGTCCGAACCTTTTTGGACCGAAAGTTCACACATTTTTGGTAGGAGTCCGAACTTTTTCAGCCATCTGAGCAGATTTTACAGCCATTCCCAGCCCGCCGAACCTCCTCCCTCATTATCCGGGGTCCTTTACTACCCTCGGAGGACCCGGAACCGAACACACAACCCACCGGCCACCGCCCTCTCGATCCACCGCAGCAACCGATGATTGGACACGCACAATTGTCCTCGGTTACAAAAGTGGCTCAAAGCGACCAAAGTGACCATTGAAATTGCCTACAATTGCGTACAAATTGGTTTAATGTCCTACAAGTGCAAAGTGCTCAAAGCTTCACGAACGGTTTTTCTGATGGATGCTATTAATACATGTAGCATTTCACGCACACGCTTCTTCGTAGATTCTGCCTTCTTTCCTGTTATTGTCTAATGATACCTCAGTACAGTCAAAATTGTCGTCAAATCGATGTTCTCGCTTTGCTATAATATGTCGGACCTTCTCGCCTCTCCGTCGTTCAAACGAACGATTCAGTATTGTCAGCTGCACCTGAGCGTCCTTCGGCCAGAACGGGGTTGTCATGAACCCTGGACGGCAAATCGTGTTTACCGTAATCGGGTGTGTAAAAGAACCGATTGGCAGAAAGGGATCCTTTTCTTGGAAGTTCTCCGCGCGTCAAGGTATCAAGCCGGGCACGACGACGACGGGAGAATGCACGAATGACTCCGGTATTGCCTCCTACCGCGGAGGTAGTCGATGTAGTGGATCTGCTTCAACTCATACCAGGGTTCCAGCTTGTCGTTTGTCAGGAATAGGTCTAGTCTACGAAAGGAATTACCCCGCATGTTCACTTGAACGCTTCAGTCCCGGACCGGAGAAGGATAGCTCGGGCTGGCATACGGTATGCGCGATAGAGCCAGCCGCCATTTAAAGACATCCCCCCTGTACCCCCCTTCAGAACTGCGCCCTCCTCACCTCTGAACTTGAGGCTGAATTCCAGCCTACAGCCGCCACACCTCGCCGTTCTCGTATGGCCCAGATTTACCGGTAAAATGGGACACGAGGGGCACGCAAGCTACTCTAGCAACCATTAATCAGAACCCGTCGCCCTTTCTATCGGTCGCTACCACCGGGGGCGATGCAGGGCGATGCAGGAAGATGTGGACGTTCCACGGCCGTCGGGCCGATGGTCGGACCAAGACGAGACTTCAACGAGGTCGATACAAAACCAAGCGCTCACCAGCGCTACAGCCGTGCCGTGTGGGGGAGTCGAGGAATATTTGAGAAAACAACCAGGACGCCCTTGTACTTGGGCGTCACGCGTCAAGGTTCGCGTGTACTGACCGGGACCCAGTACATTGATTGGATCAACTGACACGACGTCAGATGGCGTCCTGCCCTTTCATGGTCTTGCAATTCAGAGCCCCATTTACAAAAGCGCTAATCAACAATTCTGGCTTTCATGTGGAAGAACATAGACGTAACCCGTGTGATCAATACCTCCGCCGGTGGCAACGCACCCTGGAAAACCTGTGCGTAACCAGAATTTCGGTGAAAACCCCTATCTGATGACCTATATAAACTACAGAGCCCGCCGTTACCGTTCTCCACCAACTCACAATATTCCAACCTCCTCACTTGTCGCCACCATGTCCTCTAAACAACCCAGCTGGGTGACATACAAAAAGTGAGTTCTAGTGGTGTTCCCACTCAGACCTAGAGCCAACCTGCCTTACATAGGGAAATGTCACAACTTAACCGTGGGGATGCCCTGTGGTCCGTTGTCCAGTTCCCCCCCACATATCTTACCTAAGTGCATCCTACCATTAGGGAACCCGCCCCGCTCCCCTACTTCGAGCGCATTCACCCAGGGGACGTAGGGTATATTCACAGGGGTTGTTTTCACTTGTTGTTCTCTGCCGGTTGCCCGCTGGGCGAGAGGCGGCTAGGTTCCGATGTCCCTCGTACTTTTAAGCCGTTGGACATTGGTCCAATTTTCAACACCGGCCAACCCCGGGCGCCTGGCTATCTTTCCACAAGCGGCGTTCGAGAAACTCGAGCCCGTCTTACACCCTCGGCATCTTCTGTTCCGTATGTTTATCCTGTTGTACCCGTTCCCTCCAGTATTTCAAACACGTGTTCTAGGACGTTGGAACCAGGCTCCAGCTTCTCGTTCCAACTCACAGAAGCTCAAGGCGCTGCCCTTGTGACGAAATACCTCACTCGCTGTGAAGACGTTCAACTGAATGGAAATTCCATCAAATATACAAAAGATCATTACGACTCTTGGGTAACGTTTGCCCGCGAGACTGGACACGGGGATGACATCAAGCCGGTCCTCGTCACCGGCGTCGACATGACCAGGGACTTCGCAATGGTGGCTTACTCAAACAACGCCGATAGACTGACATCCGAATTCACAACATCGGCTCCTGGGGTAGGCTCCGTTTGGGGGACATGGCGTACATCAGGATCGGTTCACACGAACTCTGGTCCCTACTTGTCTCACCCGCCCTCTCCTACACAAACCGCGGATTCGACGTCCCCTGGCGCCAGCCGCGCAGGAACTGTCCGGGACGGGGACAATCAATGCGTGTTTGTCCGGTACTATACCGTGCGTAAGAGACTGGGGATCCCTAGGGTCATAAAAGCTGCCGCGGGTCCCCACGATCTTGGTCCCAGAGGCCGTGACAACGAAGGATGTTCACTCGTCGAGGAACACGACTCAGACTCAGACTCCGACAGCGCATCAAGTTTGTTTGACGATGACGACGATGATGACGATGACGACGGAAGCTCAGTCACTAGCACCGAGTCTGGGTCTGACTTTGTCGTCCACAACACTACTCCTGTCTGTTTTTTTTCCATGTCACCTTGCTCTTTTCACCCGTTCTGATTGGCCTTCTGTAGGACGAAAGGGACGATTTCGATGAAGTGGCAGATTATATTTTTCGGGTGAGTTGCAAACATTAGGAACTCCGGGACACTCTTGACCCCCCGTATCAGAATTCTGACGCAGATTCTGTGCTCATCCACCATCGGGATATCACACTTCTGCGTGAGGTAATGCACGCAAACACAGGAGGTGCCGATTGCTAACTTTTGCGTGCAGCCGGGAAGCAGGACGAGCTTGTCTACCCAACTGATTGAAAAGCGACCACCGATCACGGTGGATGAAAACGGAGGTTTGTCCATACAGTCTGCGGGTCACACAGGAGCTCACACCCTGGTTAGTGGGATCAATTGGAGACAATGCAGATCCTCCAGCGGATATACAGCCCGATGTTTCACTTGACGTTATCCTTCCCATTCCCTTGCTTACCCCCAGCGAAGTTGAACACGAAGAAACAAACAGCACAAAATCACCAGAACCTCAACCTCCCTCACTCTCAGAACGCCCTTCACCAAGTCTTCCCGGCCGCAGGGAGCCTACCACACTCTTCCACTCCAGACACATTCAATCGGAAGATTATATCCGCCCATCCCGTTACTCTATCATAGTCCCTGAATCTCCCATTCCCAGGCAGTCGGACGTTGGGCCAATTATCAACCACCGACATCGGCTACCTGATTATTCCTTGATACCCACTCGCCGCCGCTCGACCACGAAGAAAGCTCTGCTTGTCGGAATCGCTCATGGGGCTGAGACCGGAAGGCGAGGACAGAGGCTGGGGTACATCCCCACATCGGTCCCCAATGTTAGAGCATTCGAAACGTTCCTCAGAGGTCGACACTCCCTCTCATCCTCGGTTTTCTCTCACTTACACAATATCTTCACGTCTTACAGAGTCTTACGGATACACCGACATCACCGTCATGACCGACGAGGAGGGAGTCGAAGAAAGTTACCAGCCAACAAAGAGCAATCTGGTTCGCAACTTCCTGCAACCTCTTCCTACATCCACGGCTCCTAACAATCTCCCTTCTTCCAGAAACGCGAAATCAAGGCCCTCAGCCGCCAGGTGCAGCCAGGAGATCGCCGCGTCTTCTATTGTACGAATCCTCCACCCCAACATTTGATATCACCAACGCTAACCCTCCTCTCAACCCTTAGTCGCCGGCCACTCTGGCCAGGTGCCCTGCAGGACGGGCAGCGAAGAAGACAGCACGGAAGAGGGTATGTGTCCTTGGCCCCTTGATCTATTTATGCATATTGAGAGCCTTGTCACCCCAGCCCTCGATGTCCTCGGCGGGCTCAGAATTAGAGACAAAGTTCGTGCTTTGTGCCGCTCTGCCCGTTGCAACGTTGAAATACTGAACTTTCTTCTAGACACTTAAGAATTGGTTGGTGGGGGACCTTCCCAAGGGTTCCACGCTCACTGCGATCTTTGATTCCTGCACTTCTGGCACGTTATTGGGTAACGTCCTCTTCACACCTCTGTTATCCGCTGTTGCTGATACCCAGAAAGACTTGGGTCATTACAAGTGCAACAACGTGTATCGGCCTTGGGTAAACAAGGGAGGTCGCAGGAGCAATACCCTCCAAAACCACGTCGGTACGTCGGCACCATACGATGCGCCCCTCACCTGTCGTCACCCGTCGGCTTATTTTCTATTACAGTCAGGAAGAACTATGGGGGCACACAGACCCCGCCCCCGGGTCGACCCAATTCTATGTATGGGAGAGGGAGCGGCGAGGCGAACATCCGCTCCCACAACCTGATTCAACCCACGACGGATGCCTCTCCGGACTCCTCGTCGGCGTTGTCGGCCGACGATTCGAATAAGCACAGGACCGCGTCTCTAGAACGTCAATTTGCCTGCGACGGGTGGTGCCGCATGAGGCAGCCGCTGGCAACCCCTGAACATGGCGACGTGGTGTGTTTGGTTTCGAGCCATCCATCTATCCCCGTATTGACCCCCTTACTTTTTCATAGATATCCATTTCGTTTCCTAACGACGGCCAAATTCCTTGGGATGTAGGCACGGGGAACGGCGGGAGCCTCTCGATGACCACTGTGCGTTGATTCCGTCCCTCGGTTGCCATTCGATGATTACTCACAGCTCATTTAACAGCATCTAATCGATATCCTTAGTGGGTTGCTTTTACCATCTCAGACTGACACCCCCCTGAAAAATTCGCATTAGGAAAACACCCAGGAATAACTGTCTCTGGATTAATGACGCGTCTTAAGTGAGTCCCGCTTCGACCTCACGGAGATTAGGCTCTGAGGGTTGTCTTCTTATTTTAAAAGCCATCAAATCCACTCATCTATGAGACAAATGCACGGTCATGTTCAGAGAGGGAGTCTTGCTCGCCGTAAAGGTGATGGGAAGGAGGCAGATTCTGAAGATACCGAATCAGAGGAAGAACCTGAGGGAGAGATGAACGACTTCCAGGACCTTCAGTTAGAAAGCACAACACCGGTCGTATGTCACGAAGCCTTCAAATCATTCTGGCCTCCTCATTTAACCATTTTTCTGCAGGATATGGACCAACCTTTCGTACTATGATCCCCGACTCGTTGAGTCCTCCTGCGCGCGCGCAACAACGCGACGACAATCTGGGGGTATACCACTCAAGCAACTCATTCATGTACATGACATTCATTACCCGCGGACACTCTCTAGCATGATACCAGCCCGTAATTTGCACCTTTGGGACTGTATTAACTCCTGTATATACCCTCACGTCACCTTTTGTTTCTTTGGTCATGACACGTAAATTCACCGCAATCTGGTTGTCCTCGCAAAACTCGCCAGTCGACAGAACATGAGACCATCAGATCTCAGATCATCTCGGTCATCGATCATCGAATGTTTGAGCCTGAGTTTCGGTGAAGGAAAAGGTCACCCTCCCTACCCCTCACCACGACGCGCCTCAACGCCTGTAAACACAATTCGTTAATCGTTAATTGCGACGTGACTTCCCAAAGAAAAGTATTTTCGTTCTCCTTAGAAGCAGGGGAGAAGCTCATACACGATGTTCCCCGAGACCCCTGGCCTCCCGAACCACGGGATTATCAGATTGAGGCTGCGGCGAAGTTGCTCGATGGCCGCGTTGACGTTCACCGCCGCAACCCTCCCCACTGATGCCGTTTGTCGCGAAGAAATCGATTTACTTACAATTAAACGTACACGGGAGATGTACCATACTATGGTGGGCATGTTGGGGTTCTACTGTAGATCGAATGATGTGTAACTAGAAAGAACGAAGAAAAAATTGCAAGTACGACACGCAGAAAATCGGAAAGGCACCAATAGCTTAGTCCTTTCATATCCAGCGAAGGAAACGCGAAAATTACTCCACCTCTAACGTACTGGCATAAAATAAATCTCGAGGAGGGTACGCTAATGCGCAAGGAAAGGAGAACCACCCGTGAACATTATGGCCCTCGGATCGTTCCGCGCTCCACTTCTGCCTCCCGACCCACGATCCGCCTCCTCAGCTTCTTCAGCTTCTTCCTGCCAACAAACCCAGTTAACTCAACTAGATGCATGTCTGTTTGTTATTCTCATATACACCATGAGCTACTTTTGGTTGCTCTGGTCAGTTCTTATCCTCCCTTTTGGAAGTTCCCTACCAGTCAACGAGGGCACTGGCCGCTGTTAGCTTTTGATGTGTTTCTCCCTTGCTCATCCACTTGCGGGCCCGTTGCTGTCGAATGTCACCTCACTTGGTCGCCAACTCTGTCGATACTTTCTTTTTGCTCTAATACGATGGGCCCTCTTGCCTCTTGATCGCTCAAGACGAACAATTTAACGTTGTTAGCTACACCAGAATAGAGTCGTCATGAACCCCGGCGATTGGCAGAAAAGGATCCTTTTTCCGGAGGCTCTCCGCGCGTCTAGGTTGGGCGCGACGGTGGTGGGGGAATGCACGAATGACTTCTGTAATGCCCCCTGCCGCGGAGGTGATCGTACTTGGGCCCACCTCAACTCATGTCAGGGTTCCAGCTTGTCGTTTTTCGGGAATAGGTTTGAGTAATCTACAAAGGGAATTGCCCCACACGCTCACTTCAATGTTTCAATCTCGGACCGGGGAAGGATAACTCGGACTGGCCCGCGGTATGTGCGGTAGAGCCAACCGTCACACCTTGCCGTTCTCGTATGGCCAAGATTTACTGGTAGAATGGGACGCAAGGAGCAGGCAAACTACTCTAGCAACCGTTCATCAGAACCCGTCGTCCTTTCTATCGGTCGCTACTACCAGGGGGCGGTGTAGGGCGATACAGGAAGATGTGGGCGTTCCAGGATCATCCGGACGTCCCCTTCGAATCATCCTTTCCCTCAGATCGCTGTCAGCCAAACGAGACTTCAGCGACGTCGACACAGAATCAGGCGCTCGCCAGTGCTACAGCCGTGCAAGGTGGGGAGTCGAGGCATTAGAAAACCGCGAGGGCGCCCTTGTACCTGGAGGGCATTACACGGTTACCAAATTTAGCGTCAAGGTTCGCGCGCACCTGACCCGACCCAGATACGTCGATTGGACCGGCCGATACCCCCGCCGGTGGCAATGAACCCTGAAAAAACCTGTGCACTGTACCGTGGCGCGCCTGCGCTTTGGTCCTGGTAGGTAACAAGAATTCCGGTGACAGAAATATATCCCTATCTGACTACCATATAAATTACAGAGCCCGCCGTTACCACTTTCCACACAACCCACGACATTCCAGCCTCTCCACTTGCTACTACCTCATGTCCTCCGAGTATAAACGATCTTGCTGGGAGATATACAAAAAGTGAGTTCTAGTGGTATTCCCGCTCAAACCTAGCGCCAACCTGCCTCACATAGGAAGATGTCCCAACTTAATCGTGGAGAGGCCTTGTGGTCCGTTGTTTAATCCCCCCCCCCCCCTCGCGTATCTTACCTCATACATACAACCATTAGGGAACCCGCCCCGCTCCCATACTTCAAGCGCGTTAACCCAGGAGACGTTGGGTATATTCGCAGGGGTTGTTTTCATTTGCTGTTCTCCGCTGGTTGCCCGAAGGGGAAGAGGCGACTAGGCGTCGATATCCCTCGTACTTTCAAACCGTTGGACGTTGGACCGATCTTCAACACCCAACCTCGGCTGCCTGGCTATCTTTCCACAAGCGGGGTTCGAGAAACTCGAGCCCGTCTCACACCCTCGGCATCTTCTATTCCGTACGTCCGTTCTACTGCACCCATTTTCTCCAGTATTTCAAACACGTGCTCCAGGACGTTGGAACCCGGCTCCAGCTTCTCGTTCAAACTCACGGAAGATCAAGGCGCTGCTCTTGTGACCAAGCACCTCACCCAGTGTAAAGACGTTCAACTAGCGGGAAATTTCGAAAAATATACGAAAGACCACTACGACTCTTGGGTCACGTTCGCCCGCGAGACTGGACACGGGAGTGACATCAAGCCGGTCCTCGTCACCGGTGTCGACATGACCAGGGACTTTGCAATGGTGGCTTATTCAAACAACGACAATAACCTGACATCCGAGTTCACGACGTCGGCTCCTGGGGTAGGCTCCGTTTGGGGGACATGGCGTACATCAGGATCGGTTTA
>Ga0307510_10001716_pt1 | contig 24351 bp, 39 predicted proteins | sample 12_EM_MG_FD_207224 | JGI IMG/M metagenome (GOLD analysis project Ga0307510, IMG submission 207224) | Populus trichocarpa ectomycorrhiza microbial communities from riparian zone in the Pacific Northwest, United States - 12_EM | ecosystem: Host-associated > Plants > Roots > Unclassified | place... | reverse complement strand
AATGCGTAGCTTACTTGAACAACGATGAATAGGTGCTGCTGTCTCCATCACTTCCAAGTCTTTCGACCCAAAAGCTTTCCTCTCTGCAGTCCACCCGAATGCTACGTACCAAGACTTAGCCGCAGGAATTTCTCACCTGCGTAATTCCATCGAAGTGCGCTCAGAGGCGATTCGGGTCCTGGTTGAAGATAATTTCGACAAGTTCGTTGCAGTCAAGGCATCTACAGATGGTGAGGAAAAGTGGATCAGAAATCGCCCGTTCGGCGTGATAATATCATGCATCTCCAGCTTTGCATGCCGAAATGCGCGAGGGACTGCTCTCCGAGTCCAGTGACTATGCGTCGAGGCCCCTACGGGACCAGTTAAAGCGTACGTGACACAATGCGCTATCTTCCACCACGGCCCACAATTGCATACAGAGGCGGCGGCGAAAGCCGACCAGGTATTCTTGCCTGTTCTCGAGAATGCAAGCAAAGCGCACAAATTGAGGACGACGCTTGGAGTATTCGAGCGGTCCAAATTCTTCTTCAATCTGCCGGCGTCGCTCATAGAGTCCGCCGAAGCTGTGAGTTTCGCCCTTCTTTTCTCCCCTCCTTTGTCCAATAACTGCGATGTAGGGACGATATGAGGCAGCATTACGAGATTACAAGAAAGGGAAATTCATGTTCGAGTCCCGCGCAGGGCAGTTACTCCCAATCAATGTCCCTAAAGACAGTCAAAACGCCATTATCGCTGAACAGCAGCAGAAGCGTATTCTCGACAAAGTGTGGAGCACAGTCGAGAAGGCGATGGGCGAAATGCGTACTCTACTAGTCGATCAGCTGCGAGAGCCGGGGCGCCCTATCGAGGACCAAGAGAAGACCATCGAGCGAGTCACCTTTCCATTTGTATTGTCACGGGTCCTCAAACTGACCGTGGATTAGGATTCTCTTGGAGCTCAACATGCCGGAGGACCCCGTTTGGACATATTTCGATGCCCAGCACAAGTCTATCCTTGATCAGATGAAGAAGTCCTACCAAGCAACTGTTGCTGTTGTCCAACGCATGTCCTTTGTTAGACCTCCTAGGCTTCTCGATCGCTGATTCAGATTTTCAGGCAAGCGAGACGAGAACGCGGTGCCTTCTCAGGAGCCCGGGTCGCTTCAGTCGCCCCTTGCCACACAATTGGGATTGTGCATCGCGGCGCTGAAAGCTGGAAAGCAGGATCAAGTTCTACGTATGCATTTCTTTTTCTTAATTCCTTCCTATGGATTTTATTTTATTTTCTTTAATTTCTTGCAGCCCAGTCTGGTGGCCATGAGGCTTGGAATGCCGTGTTTGACTTGGTGAAGAATGTTTCGGAAGTAATGATGTCTGCCCTTCCGAACTTTTGGAAAGTTGCGAAGGCGTTCCTTGACGGAAAATACAAGAGGGTAATGCCGCCGCTTTTCGTCTGGTGCGCAGCCTACTGAGTACTCGGCCACGGCAAAATAGAACGTTTCCCCGACCAGTTCACGGCGAAGTCCATTACAAGTTCGGACTATGGCTGTCGACATTATCAAACTTTACGTATCTCTCCTCTCTGAGTTTTTCGTCTTCTCGGACATGTCGGTGATGACACCAACGCCGACAGAGGGAAGGCCCGCGCCACTCTTACCTGATGACTCGACTTCTCTCACTACGGCACACTACCTTATGAAGATTCTGACCGAGATCCAAGATAATGTCAACGAAATCAACTCCATGGAAATATCGGGGGAAATAAGTTCAAGCCTGAGAGGCTTGTTGGACAGCGCGAAATGGGGTTTCGAAGACGTATTGGTGCACGCGTGGGTCAGGGGTATGTCCATGCGGGTATCGAGGGGTGTGATCTCTCGAGACATGTCGTCTGACTATCGTTATAGATGCGCATGCGTTCCATTACTTGGAAAATTGGGCCTTGTCCTTATCGGAGCCGTTCACAACTGAGTATCTGTCACACATCCAATTTTTCCAACGACAGGTGACCACGTGGGCATTCAAGTTCGCCAGCGGTGCCGAGCCCTCGTCGACCTCCTCTCGGCTCGCAAGGCGTCCTATTCCCAGCGAATTTTTGGCCAAAATCACAAATGCGTTCTTAGATGCGACATATGCATTCTTGGACGGGCTCAATTCTTTGGCGGAGGAAGGCTCTCCCGTGACAACCGCAGAGAAGATTCCCAATGTCAATTTGGACACCACGGGAAGTCTACAAGCGTCGGAACCGCTCAACACGTTGGACTTGGTAAGCTATATCAGGCCCTCGAAGAGCTGTCCCACACTCATGACGGAGCATGTGTAAGGACACGCGCACGCTACTCGTCATCTCCAATTTCGTCTACCTTAAGCGAGGGCTCATCCCCAGTATGATTACTCAGTTCGAGTCTGCGTTTAACGTCACCATAGATTCCGACAAAGCGGTGAGTAAAACGGAGCCTACATTTCTCAATTTCCCCTCGCCCAATCGGCCGAGCTTACGATTCTAATCGGCAGACACTGATGGCTGTCGTGGATCAACTCGACCAGTCGCTCTTTGATAAATTTCTCCAACCCAAGGTCACCATCGCGACTGGCAAACTTCGCGGCGGTATTCTGGACCCTGAGATGGACTGGTACGAGACCCCGCAGCCAACAGGTGAGTCAGTGTACGCGACACGCGCACGACATGTCGACCTGGCGCCACCGTGGCGCGCGCGTATCGTGCATGCTGCCGCATTCTCTCCGCACAATGGCTGAATACTGATGGGCGGATTTATCAAAAAACGACTTTAATTTAAAAAAAAACAATCGATCAATCTGATCGCGAGGTACAGAGATACGACCGTACGTGTTTGAGACTCTGATGTACCTCGTCGGCGTGCACGCCCAAGTCAGCCAAGCGGCTCCGCCGCTCCTCGATCGGACGCTCAACGCGCTCGTCGAGAGTTTGGTCGAGGAGGCCCTTCGGTGTTTCAAGCAAGTCAAGCGCTTCGGCATGGGTGGCATGCTTCGCGTGAGTACCATCAAACCCTCTTTTCTCGGTTCTTCCGCCACTGACAGGTTGTATGTGGCGTGGCGTGGCGTGGATGGGGTGGCTGGATCGTGGGTGACGACAGGCCACGCTTGAGATTGAGTTCATGCATCAGACGCTCTCACGCTACATCACGTCCAACACGGCAAAGATGCTCTCCGACCTATACACCAAGATCTCGCAGGCTTACGCGCGTCGTCCGGGGGACGAAAACTTGCAGAGCAACCTCGACGGCGTCAAGCGCACTCTGGGCGACACGCGTCGGAGGACCGGCATCGAGTTCTTGTGCTTCCGCCCGATGAAGGAAAAGACGACGGAGAAGGGTGACAGGGCAGAGAGGAGGGAGCGCGCTGCGCGGTCGAGTGGGAGTTCGCGCGAGCAGCGCACCAGCTGATTAGTTTCGCTGTCTTTCATCATGTTTTTATTATTCTTGTAAAAACAGCCTTGTGTGCCTCACATAAGAGTAGATGGGGTGCGTGAATCCATGAATGAGAAGAAACGAGATGCAAATGTATGCAAAAGAGTCCATCTGCCCAGGGTATCAAGGTCATTCAAACACATCGACGAGGATAGTAATGATCCCAAGGACTTTATGGAGGGGTCAGGATTGGGACTGGACGGAGGAGAGGGACTAGACAAAGAAACGTACCGATTTCTATCGCAATCAGTGCGATGATGATCTGCTCGAGGCGTTCGGCATGTCGACTGGACACGGACTCCTTCAGGAGTTGCAACATATCTTGCAACACCTCGACGCGGGTGTTAAGCAGGTTGATACGCTGAGGGATCTCGAGATAACTTCTTGCTGCGTCATAGAGTGGTCGCAGGTCAGGGTACGACTGGGGGCACACAGAGAGAAGCGGACAAGTCGTCAGTGAATGCGCATCTCAACCGGTCGCGCCGGGAACTACGTACCCAGAATACTTCAGGTGAATCCAACACAGAGCCAACAGCCGCGATGTTGGCTCGTAGCAGGAAAACTTCTCCCATCTTGCACATGATCACTGAGGGGGAAGTGCATGAGAACGGACGGCCACCAGCTCAAAAGTCGATGGAGAGTGGAAAGCGGAGAACAGTGAGAGAAGCTGACAGACCTTTGTGGGGTAGACCGATTTTTCCCGTTGTGCTGATAATCTCGGGATACTCTTTTGTCTCATCTATCGTAGCCGAGATCAAGTCCTCGAACTTTCAGACGGCGATATCAGATGGAGGGGTGAACGCCCTGCAAAAGCAGAAGAGGAAAGTGCTAACGAGAGAAATCTTTACGGACTGCGCGAGGGCATGGGATAACGACAATTTTGTCCTGAGGGGTCAACTTGAGTGGCGTTCGACGTTGGCGAGGCAGCGAAATCCCTCACATGTAGCTTGAACCCTTGCGCAACGTGATCACGTCATTATAGATCCTGCTGTAATTTGCGTAGTAAAAGTTCAGGTCTTCCATCTCGACGTCTTCAGCGGCTGAAAATATAACCCCTGGTTCAAAGGACGACGCCGCGAGCGTGTCGAAATCGAGGGGACATACCGAGCTTCTCCACCTCGAATCGCTTCCTGTACAGGTGGTCGGCTGGGCCGATACGGCAAAAGACGGACGAGAGTTGATGGCCAATTACTCACAACGAAGACAAAAAGCGCCTCTCCTGCTGCTCCGTCATACCCCAGATGACCACGGTCCCATACGAGAACAAGAAGATCTCAGCATCGCCCATCGCCGCCGTGTCCCACTTGCTCCCCTTGCGCTTCGTCATCGTCGCTGCCGCCGCGGCCACTACCTCATCAGTCACGGCGAGTTCAGGGACGCCGAGCAGATCGCCGGTTGCCGTTTCTAGTATAGATGGAGGTAGAGGCATGGCAGCCCCAGCGTCGACCTGCGCACGATCAGGTGTTTCGACTGCTGTGGCCGTAGTCGTCTCGCCGTCTGACCCTGAGCTGCGCCACTTGACGGACGCCGTGCCCCGCCGTGACCCACGCGCGATACCCCCACGCCCACCACCGCCGGACCAGGTTGCGCCATCGGGCGCACTGTGCTCGGGTGGAGCCGCGGGTGGAGGGTCTGGAAGGCCGTACGAGTAAGTCGTATATATGACATCGTCGATCTGACGTGGATTCGTGCGATACGCGGTACGGCGAGCGTTGAAGAACTTCATGAGGTCGCCGAAGCGGTATGACCTGGCGGAAAGAAGAGAAGAGAATCGCATATAAGTACGCAGATACGTGCGCGCCCGTCAGCATGACACGCTGATCAAGGAGAAACGAGGATGTAGGAGACGGGAACAGATAAGGAGAGGAGAGGTAGCAAGGGCGGATTGGTCGCGCTGAAGGTATACACTCACCCGGCGGTCGCGTATGCCGTCACTCGAGGAAGGGACTTTGCTTTCTTCTTCGTGAGACGCAGCGCATCGCGACGCGCGGTTCCCGCGGGCATCCGCGCGATTTGATTATAGGCCTATTTGTGCCGCCAGCGGTGTATGGCCGAGGGGGTACAGTATGGGGTTGGGGGTTTTTGGCCCGCACAGCGTAAGCAAAATGGGGCTTAAATGAGAAGAAAAAGGAAACGAACGTCAACGTCTTCCGTCTCGTCCTCGTCTGGACCACCATCTCCATCTCCGTCGTCGTCGTCGCTTTCTCCCGTGGCATTTGAGCCCTCGCCACCTTGGGCAGGGGCGAGGAGTGCACGTTTTGTGGGGACGGGACCAGGCTCTGGCTGTTCTGGGAGGACCTTAAGCTTTCCTGATACTTTTGTAGAACGACGAGGCTTTGTTTCATCTTGAATAGCGCGTTGTATGTTAATCGCAGTCGTAGTTGCACTTGCACTTTGATTCGCACCTGTACTCGTAGACATGTTATGGGGCAGACAGCAGGAAGGAAGTAGCAATCTATACAATATTAATCCATCCATCTCACTCGTGCACTCGGTCCGGTCCGGTCCGGGTTAAGCGACATGACGTCATTGTTAATCATCATCTACTACGCGACACCCTCTGGTCCCAGCAGAACTTCAAGCTCCTTTACCCGCTGTTCCCATCGATCCACTTCCTTCAACTTACTTTCCAACATCCCAATCTCCCGGTCAATTCCCATTCGTGCTTCTGCCGTGCCAATACGAGCCAACGTCCAGTTTCCTGTCCCATCACCCAGCAGGGTTAGGAGTTGAGTGTGGTATTTTGCCAATGATGGGCTGGTAAGCAACACATGAGAAAAGTTTTCGTTTTCAGCAGATTACGAAGGGAACATACCGAAGGGAGATCGTAATGAGAGTGATGCCAAGGGATTTGGCATGCTCGTACATCTGTCCTTCGACATCACTTGACACAGCACTCGTACATTCTGCGGTCAAGTTTCAAGTCATCAGAAAGGCGCAGAATGTAGTGATTATAAGCATCTACTCACCGTCGAGAATAGCAAACTTGGGCTTATGATAAAACACCCTCGCCATCCCCATCTGATTCACGTAAATCGTCTGCATCTCACGCCTAGTACATAGTAGGATTCACTTACCCGCTGCTTCTCGCCACCACTCAATACATCTCTCCATTCTTTCCGAGTCTCCCAGCCACCCTCTCTTGCGGGTAAGTACGCCAAATGTACGGCCTTGAGGATCTCCATTAGTTCTTCTTTCGTTCGTCCCGACTGTACAAACTGCGGATATGTATGCGGATAAATTATTCTTGATGTAAACCACTAGTCAGTCTCCAAATAGAGCAATTGTTCACTGGCATGTGACACGTACTGATCAAGCAAAGAGCCAGTAACCATATATGCACGTTGAGGCACCACGAACACATCTCCCTTGCCCGGTCGATGCACTTTGCCTTCATTTCCTGGGGCCCATAATCCAGAAAGCACGCGCGCTACGGCAGTTTTGCCGACGCCGTTTGAGCCCGTGATCATAAGGTGCTCCCCTGCGCAGAGGCTTAGACTCAAGGCCCTGACCAGTGGGGCCTCGTGTGTGCCAGAAGTAGGTATGGACACGTCCACGTTGTCTAGGGCGATATGCGGAGTCCCTCCGTCTGTTGGAGACGACAGGGGGAGTTGAGGAAGGTTGTGAAGGGAGGACAGAAGTATGTACAGGCGTGTCGTGAAACCAGCGAGCTCAAGTATGTCCTTATAGGCGTACATAAGACGCCCGCCAGCATCAGCAAGAGAGAGAAGCAGGCGACGGGATGAGATATAATCTGACGAGTGCGGAAGTTATAGTCCGTAAGTGAGACAGAAGCATTGATTGCGCACTCTCAGTACGGTCGGCCACAGCGTCATTGATGACCCTCAAGGCAGCTCGTGGGCCTGTCTGCACGCCAATGGAACGCTGGCGTGTGAAGAGGACAGGGATAGAAATGAGACAGTAGCCTGCGGCTGACCAGAGATACTTTATCACAAAGTCTTCGGTCCACTCATAGGCAATGCGAATCTGCAGGAATTAATGCGATCAGAACAGAGGGAACTAGATGTGGTATATACCTTGAAGATAGAGTTGACATGCTTGATTAGACGCAAGTACGCCCTCCAAAGGATTTCCCGCTCGCGTCTTCCGCCGTCGTAAAACCTGAGGCGACATGAGCTCACCTGAGCATACATCGATTGATGAAATTTCACTTACGCTACCTCCTCCGCCTCTCTTCCCACCCGACCAACACCGGCCCTATACTCGCCTTCTAGGCGGGCTTCAACAGCTGCAAGCCTACCAAAAGCTGGTGTGACAGCGCGCAAAATTCGAGCAGTGACATAGTAGTTGAGAAAAAGTGCAACCGTGCCCTTCGCTCCAAGGGTGTGGGAGAGTTGCGAGGTAAACAAGATAAGATCGAGGAGGGGCTTGAGGATATTTCCGCTATATAATCTATGTGAGCAGCGCAGACGGAAGGGGTGGAGAAGGACGAACTATACGCCAGACAGGCTGTCTGCCCAGCTAGCGATGTCGGCTGTAATATATTGATCGACACCTTCGATACCACCTTGTCCGGAAATGTGATAATATCGCAAGTAAGGGTCCGAGGAGAGGTAAAGATCGTGTGTGTAACGGGTCAGACGCGTACGAAGACGGAGAGAAAGACGCGATTGAAGATGTCGGATCTAGGGAAATGTGAGCAGGCGCAGGGATGAACGTATTGACTTGACAGCACCATAGAATTAGTGTACGTGCTGGGGATTGCTAGCAAGAACCACAGCCCGAGACCGCGGAGAAACCCACGGCCATCTGCGGTAACCTAAATCTTGAGGTCAGTACGCCGAAACGTGGGGAGGGAGTGTGGTTACGGACTAGAGCTTTGACGATCTTACCATCTAGCTTGGCCACGCCGACACTAAGGACTGTGCGCAGAACAAGGAAGATATTGTGGATAAGGACAATGCCAACTTCGGGTGAGCGATATGAAGGGAAAGTGATGCGCAGGATAGCCAGGAGCTGGCGGAGGAAATTGCGATCGACATTGGGCTTATTCTGTGCAGATGGTGGGAGAAGTGGAAAATGGCGCCTGTGCGATAAGAAGAGAGAGTCTGGGGTGGGATGTATAGGAACCTGGCAGCCGAGCCATGAAGTGAGTAGCAGGCAGAAGAGATAACTGGGCGTACCTTTGAGATGCTTTTTCGGAATGGGACAAGCAACTTTCTGGTCCCGTCCGGATCCTCGACATAGAGCTGCTGTAATGCGTGGGCGAACTCTGACGGACTTGGGTCTTTGCTAAGGCCAACTCTGCTCAAAGCCCGAATAAGGTCCCTAGGGCCGGTGATGATACGGCTACGAAGGAGGAAAACGACGGAAAGGAGGACGATTATGTTGGGTCTTGATGGGGGGTATAACGACATTTGTTTGACAATTGAATGCTTTGGTCGGGTACCTGGTCATGGTCACTTTCACATGATTTGGACACAAATTATCTTATCTTATCTTTGACGTCCACGTGCGATGGACGCGAAACCGCGTTGAGTTATTTGTACTTGTTTGTTAAGGTTGAAGGGGCATTGACGCCAAAACCGGAAACGGGTCACAAGCGCTCACTTCTCAGCCTGTTGGCAATCCACTCTTGTCTCGACTCCCTTCTTTATTTTATCCCTTTCTGTCTTCATCATGGCTTCAAACATACCCGTCCGTCCTCTCTTATCTTCCTCTTTTTTTCATTTTTAATAAATGCTCGATTTTCAGACACGCCGTCCAACAAGAACGACACGGACAACTGCCTTCAAAGACGAAAATGCGAATGCAAATCCGCGTTCTCGTGTTGTCACTCGCTCAAAACCCCCGTCGTCGTCCAATCTTACCACCCAACCCAGTGTTCCTACCCGTCTCGCAGCCCCTACCGTGTCCACTCGTACAAAACTTGTCGCCAAAGATGCTCAGCTCGATGACCCTGCTGCTCAAGGCAAACGCAAGCGTTCTACACTGGGCGAGGTCACCGTCAACAAGCCAAAAGCCCGTGGTGCGACGGCAGACAAGGCAAAGTTAAAAGGGGATACATCAGCGGCACCTGCTCCCCCAAGCAAATTTGCGGGTGTGGTCATTAAAACAAAGCATGCTCCCACAACGGCTCTACCTCAGTCTCGTCAGGCCCTTCGCTTGGTAGCTGCTTCTGGAGCTGTCGCTGCCCCACAGCCTGCACCTGCCCCCAAACGGGCTACTCGTTCGTCGGCTGCGAATCGTACCTCCACGGGTACGAAGGTTGAGCCAAAGGCAAACCTTCACGTCGATGCCATGGCAATCGACCCTCCTGATCTCCATGTCCCTCTGCACCGTGTAAACGGACATTCTCGTAAACCCTCATCTTCGGTCGCTAATTCCCGACAGGCTGCGGTCGTCCAAGTTACCCGGGAGGTACGAGAACGAGATGATATGGAGGCCGAGGCGAATCGCGTATTCAAGAAGAGACGGACGTCATCCGAGGCACCTGAGGACACCAAAGAGGACATCAAGAAACAGGCTGAGGCAGGAGATCAGATCCCCGACATTGCGGAGAGGGAGTTACAAAAGCACCTCCAAGATATCGAGCGCGAAGCAGAGGCAGATCCTAACGGCCCAAACTGGGAAGACTTGGATGCTGAAGATGTCGATGACCCCATGATGGTCAGCGAATATGTCAATGAGATATTTGACTATCTCAAGGTTGTTGAGGTGCGTTCCTCTGTGGTTCCCACGATGCGCATTCACTGATGAGTAATTGTTGGTAGCAAACCACTCTGCCAAACCCGAACTACATGGACAGTCAAAAGGACTTGGCATGGAAGATGCGTGGAATACTTACCGACTGGTTGATCCAAGTCCACACGCGCTTCCGCCTCCTCCCCGAGACGCTCTACCTGGCCGTGAACATAATTGACCGCTTTCTCTCTGCTCGTGTTGTATCCCTCGCCAAGCTTCAGCTAGTTGGCATAACGTGCATGTTTCTTGCCGCCAAGGTGGAGGAAATCGTGGCACCCTCTGCGACCAACTTCCTTTACTGTGCCGACTCTTCGTACACAGAAGCCGAGATACTCCAGGCAGAGAAATACATCCTAAAGACGCTCGATTGGAACATGGGCTACCCGAATCCAATTCACTTTCTTCGTAGGGTCAGCAAAGCGGACGAGTACAATGTCCAAGCGCGTACTGTTGCCAAGTATTTCCTGGAGATTGAGAGTGTAGAATGGAGACTCATCGCTGCACCGCCGTCTTTGCTGGCCGCGGCGTCGATGTGGTTAGCTCGCTTCGTGCTCGGGAAAGAGGACTGGGTGCGTCATTCTTTGATGCGCTTTGGTTGCGTTGTTAGAATAACGTTCTCCCCTCCCAGACACCAAACTTGGCACACTACTCGTCCTATGCTGAGAGTGCCATCATTCCGACAGCCAATCTGATGATCAACTACGTCCTGAAGTCGGTCCGGCATCCATCCTTCTTCAAGAAGTACGCGGCAAAGAAGTTCATGAAGGTGCGGCATCTCTCTCATCTCTGTCAATTCTCTTTGACTCAGTTGGATGAACCTAGGCAAGCACGTACGTGCGCGCATGGGCTCTTGAGCGGTGGCCAGAGAACACGACTGTCAATCTTGCGGAAGAGCTTCCTTCGCTCAAGGCGCTCATCCGCGCTGAGCGCGCGCGCGCGATTGCCGCAGGCATCGACCCAGATGCGATTGATATTATGGAGGAAGGCGGACTGCAGGTTCAGTCATAGCCTGTCGGTCTCCACCCACCGTCAGTCAATCTCGACGCATCTGTTTATTTGTCAATATAGCCCGCAATCTCCCTCTGATCAGCCCTCGTCAATGAATGTACAATGTCCCTCTCGGCCAACACGACAACTCACTCCCGAATTGCATGTATTCATCACATCGACTTGTTCTTCGCAACTTTTCGTCCATGTTTATGACAGTCGCCCTTTACACGGTACCATTCCGTTCTTTCCACCCAACTAGAACTTGCATCACAGCTGTTGTCCGCTACGTTTATCGTGCACCGTCCTTTTGCTATCGCTCTGCTTCACTTGCAGTCCGTTTCCTGGCCAAGTGTTCAGTGTCGCTCTTTTGTCCACGTCGACGTACGCACTTTCCCTTGCACGTCTCTTCGCTGCTTGCATTGCACATAGTTTCTAACCTTCGCTGTCATACCATAATCCCGGCGATCCCTGCATTACACACTATCTCATACTACCACACGTACATGGACCACTAGCGATACCGGTACAAATGAATAAACGTTGAACTTGATGTGACTATGTCACGGATGTGACCATGTGACGTCACTAAGGACACGTCGATTTCGATTAACGCAAACGTAGTCTGTCTAACTTATTCTAAACGCGTTTCCCCACCATGGTCAGTCAATCGTCGTTGTCCGTTATCCTTGGAAGTATATTATTCTCCCTAGGCTCCTTCAGACCCAATACCAATTGAAACGGCTCACGAAGACATGATCGTATGCGCGAATTGTGCACATCCACCCGTCCCTACTGAAAATGACAATTGTCTCTTAGCACGACGCGCAGCTGGATTACTACGGCAAGCGCCTCGCAACGTGCTCCTCGGACCGTACTGTCAAAGTCTTTGATGTCGTAGATGACGAGCCCCAGCGCGGCGCAGGTCAAACACTGAAAGGGTATTACATGCTCGCCTTTTCTTTTCCTTTGTCCCGCTCCCCACTCATTCAACTTTAACCGACAAGACACACTGGCCCCGTGTGGCAGGTCGCCTGGGCCCACCCAAAGTTCGGCCATATCCTCGCGTCGTGCTCGTATGACGGAAAGGTGATCATCTGGAAGGAGCAGCAGCCAGCAAGCGCTGGGTGGGCGAAAATCAAGGAGCACTCGCTACACACTGCATCTGGTACGTCCCGAACCTCCTTCACCCACGCCATCCCTTTAACACGAAACATTGTTGTTCCAGTCAATTCGGTGTCGTGGGCTCCCCATGAGCTCGGCGCCATCCTTGCCTGTGCCTCTTCGGACGGCAAGATCTCCGTCCTCACTTTCAAAGGTGCGACGCCGTAGACCGCTCTTTCTTCCAACTCGGACTGAATTGAAAATGCCCAGATGATGGACAGTGGGGCGCGGACGTGTTCGAGGCCCATGCCATCGGGTGCAACGCCGTGTCATGGGCACCGGCAGCCCGAGCTGGTTCGCTGCTGGCGGTATCCAATACGGGCGGCGGCCGCTCCCCGCCCGTAAAGCGATTCGCGAGCGCCGGGTGCGACAACATCGTCAAAATCTGGGGGTTCTCCGAGGAGACGCAGGCCTGGGTGGAAGAGGACGTGCTGGAGGGCCACACCGACTGGGTGCGGGACGTCTCCTGGGCACCGAACATTGGGCTGCCGCGTTCGTACATTGCGACTGCGTCGCAGGTGAGTTTCTTTTTACCCAGTTTTTCTACTCCCTCCAAGAGTGCGCGTATGTGTGAGAGTGGCTCCTTCGCTGACGCTGGCCCGCGGTGATCTGACAGGATAAGACTGTGCTGGTGTGGACAAAAGACACGCCGACGGCGCCTTGGGTCAAGACTGCGCTTGACCCCTCCGTGAGCGCGGCTCCAGGTGCGGGTGCCACGCCAGGCAAGTTCCCGGACGTCGTGTGGCGCGTCTCGTGGAGCCTCGCCGGGAACGTGCTCGCCGTCAGCTGCGGAGATGGAAAGGTCACGCTCTGGAAGGAGAACCTTAAGGGTGGATGGGAATGTGTGAGTGACGTGAGCAGCTAAAGTTTGTCGGCGTGTGTAGTACCACCCTTTCCTCCGCTCGCAACAAGCTGTCTTTATGCATTAATCCACGCGCTCGCACTCGTGAACCTATGTGGTTGCAAACCTCGATAAGCCATGTTGTCACTAACTGAGGGTGATATCCCTCAGGTCAAAAAACTTATCGCGCCTCATAATGGCGATAGTGGGATGATATGAAATACCAAGTGAGTCTAACCAATGTCAAGCAAGAAAGACGCTATGCTAATGATAAATCGACCAAGACTGGCGTGAAAACTATGAGATCTGCGTGCATCAGATAACAAAATCAAAGGTTCACAAACGACACGTCTCTCCATGTCCCGTTGCCCCCTCTTCCCTACAGCTTGCGCATCGACATTTTCTCGTAAAAATCCTGCGAGATCGGCTTGAAGTCCTTGCGCGCCTTGAGCTTGATATCTCCCAAGTCGCGCATCGCGACGCTCCACGGGAATCGCGAACCACCGACGCACGATTTACGCGTCCAATCGTACAGATAAGCGTACGACGCGCGCAACCTCGCCACCTCCTCCCGACTGTACGCGAACGTCTCGGCGGCCGACGGACCCCCGGCGAACTCCCTCGACATGCGCCGCAGCTGATCCTGCCGCGACTCGATGCTCCGAGTCGTGAACGCGACCACGTTGCCGCTGACGCCGCTCACGGCACCGCCGCTGCTTTTGCGCCTGGGACCGCCCGCCACGCCCATCCCCGCACCACTACCGGTGCCAGTGCCGGTACTAGTACTGGGGCTCGCACGCGGCTCCCTCATCATGTTAAAGAACAGGTCGTATACACGAACGACCTGCGCCTTGATCGCCTCTAGGCCGTCCTTCTGCGCCTGTCCGACGGCGCGTACGTGTTCCTCGGGTCTCGATAGCAACTCCTCCGCTCGCGCCTCGGCACCCTGCCACGGCGCGACGAGGTCTTTGTCCTTGACCTTGACCTCGGGCAATGCGGCAAAATGATCCGCGATGCGTCGAAGCTGCTCGTCTCCGACCCGATCCGTGGCTTCCTGGAGCAAGTCCATGACGAATGGTGGCAAGTGCCCTCGCGGCAGCTTATGTTGTAAGGAAAGGATATCGTGGTTCTTCTTCCACTGGGGCACGAATCGCGTGCCATACTGCTTGCTGTCTCGGTCCTGTCTGTACCTCCCCGGCAAGATGGTCTTGCCAGTCTTGGCACCATCAAGGACTGTACAGAAGCTAGACATTGCCATCAAGGTCAGCTATGAGAAGCAGTGGTCAGGGCAACAGGGCTCTTACATCCATGCAAGGAGGGTTGTTGTAGGATGTGAGTAGCCCAGGGTATAGATGGCATTGTCATGCATGGTAGAGTATGTTCCAACGACATGAAGATCACATAATGGGGCCATCAAGACAGTCTGAAGCTCTTTGGTCTGGTGGTCTATAGGACTGGTTGGAGGAACTCTTTGTAAGAACTCTTCCACAGTTTCATTCTGGATGACAAAGTTGTCCCATAGGCAGGTAGGAGGGTCCATATACTTGGCATCTGCATTTGTAAACTCTTCAACAATGCTTGGCTGCCAGATGCAGTCCACTCTGTCACCATCATAATCCCCTTTAACAGTATATAAGCATGCTACTAGATGTTATGTGTTATAATACCTACCAGTGCCAAGCATACTTGCAAGACTTCTAGAGCCCTTGATAGAGAATACAATAACATTGACATAGTCATCCAGCTCTGGCCTGAATACTGCTTTAACCTAAATTGTATAGAAATAATAAGTGCCCTGTAAGTTAATTCAGAAAGACTGTACCTTTTGAACATCTGTTGGAAGTTTGCATGGATTTCTTGTTACCTTTAATGAATATAAGTCTAACCTTAAGGATGCTAAGCTTAACCTTAGACATACCAATACATCTCCTACAACCCTATCTGATTTCTGTCCATCTGGTCTGAGAAGGCACCTCTTGGAACACTTAATATGGATCTCTCTATCCTGAAGAACTCCTAATGGATCTGGAACATAGCTTAGCTTATAAGATACTTTTAAGAAAGAGACATACCTGGAACAATAAGAGCTGAGCAGGACATAGGAATTGTCACCCTAGGTTTTGAGGTACAAGACTTTACAGCCTTTTTGGCCACAATATGTAGCTTGTCAGCAAGGATTGCATTGGTGGTAGGATGAAAGCCATTGTCAAGAAAAGTCATAACAGTCTCTTCAAGTGAAGAGGGACAACCACTAATGTCATCCCCCCACCAGGCTACTGAGTGAGAGAGTGAATCATCATCTTCCTCTTCATAATTTTCTGTGCTTTCCTCTTGGTCATATGGCTGCACACCAGTAATACCTCTTGCTCTTGCAGTCCAAGAAGATTCCTGAGCAATCCTAGCTGCCATTACATTGCCCACTCTAGCTATAGCAGCCCAGAGTTGAGGCATGGCATCTTGGCCATCCCAGTGGAGAAGTGGAGATATGGTGTTTTCTATAGACTGAGAAAAAAGGTCAATAAATATATTGGGTGAGACCCCATTCTCAGAGAGATTGACTATAATCTCCTTTGAGACCTGAACTGGGCTTTGCATGTGTGAAGCCCTAAGGGTGTCTATTTGTTTATGGGCTGGATTTTGTAAATAGCTCTCAGTATGCTGGATCTTGATCTGAGAGGGCCTTAACCAGACACAGGGGTAGTCCCAGCTGTTCTCCTCCTTGTTAGGATGCAAAAGTAACAGTCCCTTAAGGAAATATTTCAAACCCAATGGACAATATCATAAAATCAAATAAACAATACCTTGGCACCTGCCAACCTACATTGAATTGCACTTGGGGCCTCTTTCCAAAGGCCCAGCTTCTCATGCAGCATATGCATTGCTTGAAGGTTAATCAAGCCACAACCATCTGTCATAACCATTTCACTTGTAGGCTTTACACCAGCAGGACAACTTGGGGACTCTAATTCATTATAAGAAAAAATAGTGTTTCTTGATGATATTTGTTACCCACCAATGTCAACCTCTCCCCTAATCTGATTGGAGTCTAACATTATACCAGGGACAGAGTTGGATAATCCCAAGGCAGTTCTTGCTCCCCATTTTGCCATTGTCTTATTATATGATAAGCATTAAACCAAATTTGTTAAAGAGTGTGCAGCTTACCTGCTTGTGGTTTTGTTCCAGGTTATTATGCTTTTTGAAGAAGTCAAGAAAAGAACAATATATCCCAGGAGAAGACCGCAGCAAACCGCCTCCCTTATACCACTCATTTGTGGCCATAAGGCAAGCATTGTGTTTCTTGTTTATGTAGAAGAATCTGAATACTCTGCCATTCAGCACCAATGGCCTGGTTAGTAAACTCCTCAGTTTGTCCAGTACATCCGGCTTTGGCTTTGAAAGTTCTTCCGTAGGCAGCTGGAGTTTCACCATCCACGAGGAGCCATAGCACCTTGTAAACCTCGAGGTGTGACCTAGAACAGGGCGATCCAGAGTGACGTGGACCGCTCCCTGTTTTAGTTGCACCCGCACACAGAAGGACACCTTGCCGCCGTAAAAGCCCCCGGGTTCAGGTGTGGAACCCAAGCAGCCTGTAGGGCCATGCCGCGCGAAGGCAAGATCCTCCTTGTCGAGTTCTTGCCAAGGTGACTAATGACAGGCGGTGGCATAAGTTCGTGTGGATGACGATGACGGGGTTCCGGGGGGGGGGACGGGAGAACGCACCGTGGCCAAGATCTCCTTCGATGGTCTCTGAGTGCCAAAGGTGTGCCTGTTCCACCTGAAAAGATCCTCGATGTACGGTCCGATCCGCGCGTTGAGCACGGTGGGAGTGGGGGTGGGGGAGTCTGGATCGAGAGAGGACAAGCCCTCGGTTCTGAGGACGTCGAGCGCCGACATGGATATGTCATCCCACGAGCAATGCCCCAGGGAGATAAGCCGCGCGATTTCCCATTGAACACCCCAGGGAAGTCCCCGTGCGTCCATGGCTTGTTTGACGCTTGTGTTGTGGGCCTGTTCCCGGTCAAAATCGCGGTGAGGCTCACGGACCGGAAAAAAGCGTTGGACGAATACCTACTATGATGAAGGGCTCTGGACCGACGGCGTCATAGTGATGATGGCCATCTCCGACCGGCCCCGTCAGTGTGTCGCTCGACAGTGGTGGAGTCGTGGCGTGGAGAGTCGTCCCTGAGGAGGATTCGAGTGGCGCAAGAGAATCAATATCGATCGGACTGCTAGTGGAGATCGTCCGCCTTTTGTAGGACGCAGAAGGGCGATCGGACAGCACGGAATCACCTGGCGATTTTCGTTTTCCGATGGCAGTATAAGTAGAGGATGATGGGGCAATGCTAGATGAACACTCCGCAGCAAAGTGATTTCGAGAGGTGGCGTCCCCTGGCTGAATCGGGTCTGCTGCTGACCGGATAACATCGTCGTCGCAAAACTCGCTATAACTGGTGCTCCTGCTCCATTCTTCTGGCGTTGAATATCTTGAATCGTCGAGGGTTGCAATGTCGGACATCGCAGAGATACGGTGGGTATTTTTGCACGTTGATTGTGGTAGGGGTAGCTGGGAAAAGAAAAAGAACCCGTGCTTAACCTCGAGGCGGGATCAAGTCTCGGCAATACTGCCATGGCATGGCCTATCTGCTGCTGCTACCGCTACGGCGCTACTACTACATTTTCTGTAACCGGAAGCCCCTCCATTCTAGTACGACCGCCCAAAAAGTGTCCAACGCTTTGCATCGCTGCCACAGGCAGGACACTTCGTCTTGCCGGGAATGATCGGGTCCCAACGGCTCTGGTCAAAGGGGATCGCGAGCGATTTTGCACCGGCAGAAGGCGCACGCTCATCCTGAGGTTCCGCACTGCGTCAAGATTTTAGCGTCTAGGGTCGCAAAACGACTATTAGCGACCTACGCTCTTCCGCTGCGTTCCTTGATGTCGTCCTCGCAGGCTTCAACCTCACACCACGGAAGCACCACCGCACATTTATCGTCCAGGGCCGGGACAAGCTGCTCCCACTTGGTGATTGGTTTGACGCGAGACCAATATAGTTCCTTCGCACGGTTAAACATCTCGTTGTGTATAGTCTCCAACAACGCAGGAACCGCGGTCTCGATATCCGCCAGCGGGATGGGCGCCTTGAACCCTGTATCGCGACGGACTCCGAGCGTCTGCTTCTTCGCGAGATCCTGAGGGCCAATCTCGAGTCGCAAAGGGACACCCTTTTGTTCCCAGTCGTTGAATTTGTACCCGGGAGTGTAGCCGTCTCTCAGATCAGCGCGAGCACGAACGCCGACTTTCCTTAGCGTTACTACGAGCTCCTCGCATTTGGCCGTGATCGCCTGACGTTGCTCGTCGGTAGTCTTTGCAGTGACGCCACAAGGGACGATAACTGCTTGGACGCTTGCAACGCGGGGAGGGAGAACGAGTCCTTGGTTATCACCGTGTACCATGACCATCACTCCGATCGTCCGCGTCGATAAACCCCAAGAATTCTGCCACACATAGATCTTTCCTTGACCGGTGGGATCGTTGGGGTCCTCGACGAAGATGTTAAACATTTCGGGTTTTGAGAAGTTCTGGCCAAGACAGTGGGAAGTTGCTGCCTGAATGCCGCGACCGGAGGTGGGGATGAACCCTTCTAGGGTGGTGGTGTAAAGTGCGCCAGCAAACTTCTCTTTCTCAGATTTAATACCAGGGATGACGGGGACCGCAAGAAGTTCCTCGAAGACGCGGCGGTATAGGTCAAGGATCTCTCGGACTTCCTTGTCGGCTTCTGGTTTGGTGAGATGGGCAGTGTGACCCTCTTGCCAGAGGAACTCCCTGGTACGGATGAAGGGCTCTAATAGAGATCAATCAGGCCATGGAATTTTGGATACGTGACAGGCATACGAGGAGTTTTAAATTCCCACCGAACAACGTTGTTCCACTGATTGAGCTTCAAAGGAAGATCTCTGTGACTCTTGATCCATTTTGCATAGTCTTACAGTCGTCGTAAGTGGGGGACGATATAGGGTAGAAAGGTAGCTCACAAGGATACATAGCGGTCTCCGACGTAGGACGGATCGCGATGGGTTCTTCGAGATCTGACTGGCCTCTGGATCGGGAGCGTCAGTCTGGGCATAACGTTGGGTCCGATTCTAACAAACGCACGCTCGTGTAACCCAGGCAACCTCAGGAGAGAAACCCTCAATGTGATCCTTCTCCCGCTCGAGCACTCGTTGCGACACAAACATCGGGAAATATGCGTTTTCGACGCCCATCTCCTTAATCTTCGAGTTGAACCATTCTTCATAGTCGGACAGGGTAAACCACCGTTGTCTAACGTAAACATGTAGAGCACCTTACCTTGAATGAGTTCCCATATGCTGTACGACCAGGGCTTGAGGACATAGCATCCACTGACGTTGTAGTAATCGAGCATATCAGCCTTGATCAAAACCTTCACCGAGTAACCTTTCAGTGTGAAGCATCGTCGAGAGGGTGGATATATATATGAGACCCACATTGGTATACCACGCAGCGAAATCGACCTCTTTCTTCACGCCGATGGCAATCTGAACGGCGCCCTCAATCTTAGCGTCGTCCTTCTCCGCCTTCTTTTCCTGCTTTTCCACAGGCTTGGACGGAGAATCGGCACCGTCCACCGCCGTCTCGCTCTTCAGCGCGACAAAGTCGACCTCGTGGACCTTCGCTTCCGCGGTTTCCAGACTGCGCAGGTAGGCGAGAATGTCGGCTCCGGAGAGGAAGACGGTTCGGCTCGAAGAAAGCGCGCGAACGGCGAGCGGGACTTTGGTAGCGGCCAGGGAGGCATCGACGACGGTAGTCACTCTGGAGAACGTCTCCGCGTTGAGGGCCAAAGGACTCACTGGCACGACACGTCGTTAGCTATACGAGCACAGCACAAAAAGAAAAAGAAAAAAGGAGGTCGAAGATGATGGTGATGGGAAACGCACGCGAGTCCTTGTCGAGAGAGAAGAACTCGGATAGTAGATCCCCAGAGGCAAGACGAAGTTCCTTCAGATTGAGTTTCTTGCCGAGCGAGGACGAGCTCGTCTCGGTCTCGTCGCGCGCCACGACGACGACGGGGACAGGCGTGGCACTTTTCGCGGTTTTGGGCTTGAACACGAGGACCTTGAGCAGCTCGAACTCCTTGGGAGCCTTGGTGGAAGCGGCCTGCAGCGCCTCCTTCCACGCAGCGGGGGACGTCGCAGGCGCGTGCTCGACGGTTTCAGAGGGGGCAATCGATAGAGCGGCGAGACCTTGCGTTATGGAATCGATTTTTGACATGGATTGGGTCGAAAAGGGGTGGAATGGGTATTGCAGAAAGGGAGATCGGTTCGAGGAGGAGGGAAAGGATATATGAGGGTCCGCAGCGATCAGGCGTGACTCGACGCGGTGCGTTGTTATCAGATGGGCTATCCGCCGCTGAAGCTGCAACCCCGGGCGCGTCGAGGAATGTCGACATGCGCCCCGACAAAGTATGCGCATATGACGACGCCCCGTCACGGTAGCAGAAGTTGCGAGCAAGGTCCCGGACGCTACGCGAATGCCGCTCAATTTATTTTTACCAGCCTAGCGCTCTAGCAATCCGTACTCCCGACAACACTTGTTGTGTACACGCCAGCGAGTCATTTTATTGTATCAAATTGAGCTGGGCGATGCACGGAAACAATTGTGATCATAAATTACATGTGATAAATCTACGATGAGGTCGACAGGACGTCTGTACATCTCGGGCAGAGAATGTCTCCGTGTGGGCGCGTGTAAGTCCAACACCGAGGACACTTGGCCAACGTCGCTGCTCGAACTCGAACGCCGATGTGTTCATCAGAACCTGGGAAATGCCCCTTAGACATATGTGGTGAAGAAGGTACGACCGTCTCACCAGGCAACTGCATCGAATCTGTATAAAACCAAGGTAGGGGCGATGTTCCTAAAGAGCCCTCGTCCAGCATGGATATGTCGGAGACAATGAACAAAGTCTTCAGGAAGGATTCTATGAAATGAAAGCGGTGAATACGAGTGTTCCAACGTATGCGTAGAAACGTGCCTTCACGCATGATGAGGCTGGTTAAATCGTTACCAATGCTTGGAAGAATGATGTCAACCTCGGCTTCCGTCGAGCTGCTAAGCTGCCTAATATTCACCTTCAGACGCGTGGAATACAGATCCAAGAGAATAACGCACCTCTTTCCACGTGCTTCCTCCAGTAGACCCAGCACGGTACTTCGCACTCTGAGTAATGAAGCCATCTCTTGCTCAGCGGTCGGGTCGTGCCAATCGGGTGACTGGGACAAGACCCATTAGGCGCGAATCACGGATTAGGAGCATAGTCATACCAATGGGACCCATGGTCTACAGAACACAGAGGGCGAGTCAGCGGACTCAGAACTCGGCTGTCCACGAAGAGTAGAGTAAATTTCCTCTGCAAGGTGAGGCAGCACCGGGGCGATGATTTGAACCAACGAGTTCAGGACCTGTGAGCACATTTTGGTGACAGTCTGCGGATCCAGTGGGTTCAACATACATGTTGGAGGACAGTTACAGTGGATCTGCGCTCTAGGCTAGACAAACTATTCGCATATAGGTTATCCTTCGTGATGTCAAAGTACAAAGACGAAAGAGTAATGTTCGTGAAGTTGGTGAGGGTAGAGATAACTAAAAAGCACCTTCAGTCAACTACACGCTCCTGGAGGGAACATGATCACCTTTGGGGAAATTATATTGAGCGTAGCCACTCAGCGCGGTCTGCTCAAGCTCGTACAGCTGATGCATGACGTATCGATCAACCTATATCTAATTAGCGTTGCTCCTAAGTGTAAGTGTAACAACCTGTCCCGGACTTACGAGGCCCAATTGGTCCTTTGGAACTAAACCAGATTTTGCAAGGGTATCCGGGTCGCCAATGTTGCCCAAAATAAAACGGGCCGAATTACGAATCTTACGAAGGGATTCAGAGGTTTGCTCAAGGATCTTCGGTCCAATCGACATGTCGCGCCAATACTCTACCGTCGCAGCCCAGAGACGAAGTGTGTCCGCGCCATAGGCGGACTGCTTCTTATCCTAAGATGATCGTCACCACAGGCGCAAAAGCAAGCAAACAATGATCACCCACCGTCCCGCCTTTCACGATAGTCATCGGGCTCATAATGTTTCCGAGTGATTTGCTCATCTTCTTCCCATTGGCGTCGAGAACCATGCCGTGTGTCAACAACGTCCCGTAAGGTGCGATAGCCTTGTCGCCTTCGGCAGTGCCAACAGCTGTGAGAAGTTGGCTTTGGAACCATCCACGGTGTTGGTCTGATCCTTCGAGACAAACATCTGCCCTCGGTTGAGCATTGTCGCGGCAGGGAAGCAGAGACCACGAGGAGCCACTATCAAACCACACGTCCATGGTGTCGGTACCCTTGCACCAGTTGCTCACATCCGCGTCAATTTCAAGGAGAGGAGGTGGGAGGAATTCATCGATTGGACCTTCCCACCAATAAGCGACACCCTTTTTATCCAGTACAGCAAAGATGTGATCAAGGATGCGGGAATCGAGGTAGGCAACATCTGTCGGTGTATGGTGCAAAGAAGGGATCGGCACACCCCACACGCGCTGCCTCGAAATACACCACTCTGAGCGAGATCTGATAAATGACTCGAGGCGATTGCGTGCTAGCACAATGATGAGTCAACGCGGACCAACATATCCAGGAATGTTACACGCACATATCTGAGGATAGAATGTCACAGTCTCAAGCGCCTTCAAAGCACCCTGCTTGATGTCATCCAAGTTGGCGAACCATTGCGATGTCGTCCTATATGTCCAAGAGTTATGTAGGGGTTGCTCAACGAGTTAAAATTTGAACATACGTCACTATGATGGGCTTATCTGTCTTCCAATCATACGGATAACGATGCTTAAATCGTTCAATTTTGAGCAGGCGGTTCATATTCTTCAAGAGACCGACGATTGCCCGAGATCCGTTGTCCAAAACGGGCTGTCCAACCAGCGTCTGGCCAGCCTCCTTGCCTACAACATGTGCCACGTCGTTCGTGAATAGGCCACCCTCACCAACATGACAAACGATGTTCGAGGTTGAGGAAATGAGGCCTTCTTCCTTGAACAGGTTATAGTCTTCGGTGCCGTGAGCTGGCGCACAATGGACGAGCCCAGTCCCAGAGTCGGGCGTCACATGGGCGGAGGCAATGACCGCTAGGGACTCAGAAGCGGCATCTGGGGCAAGAGAGGAAAAGAGGGGGCGGTAGCGGGCACCAGCAAGTTCGGATCCTACACGTGAGAGTGAGCATGAAGGCAGTAAAACGATATGAAATGTAGCGACCTCGGATTTGTGCCACGAGCTCAGCCTCCCCAATGATCTTGGAGAGGGCCTCCAAGCGCTCCTGCGCCACAATGAGGACACTGGCGCCTTCGTTGGACAATTCCGCGGGGCGTATCAAGGCATAAGTCATATCCGGATGTACGGCAATACCCTGTACATTAACATGAGAACGAATGAATGCACATCATGAGAAAATTCGAACCATATTGGCAGTTAATGTCCATGGGGTTGTGGTCCAAACCAAAAGTTGGACTTTTGTGTGACCCACAACGAGATTCCGAAAGGAGTCGTGCGACTTGGTATCGAGATCGAAGGTAACGTATACCGAATGCGAAACATGGTCGTCTTTATACACCAGCTCGGCTTCAGCCAGCGCAGAACGTGACGAAGGCGAATAATGAACCGGTCGATAGTGACGGTAGATGAGACCTAGCACGGACGTTCGTGTCAGCAAACTAGAGGAAGGGGACCGTGAAAGACTGGGCTTGCCTCGCTCAACCATCTTTTGAAATATTCGCAACTGGCGCATTTCATAATCGTGATCTGGAGAGTTGTGAACGACGCGAGCGTACATCCTGACGAACACGTACCGAGCGTTCGATAAGTGGAATCCGTGCCATCCCAGTCCGCCATGATTCCCAGCTCACGAAACTCAGCTTTCTGACCCTCTACAGCCTGAATAGCTGTGGCATTCGCAAGGGACCGTATTTCTTCTGGCGCGATGGCACGATGATCCTAGCAGCAGGTTTGAGCACAAACCCACGACTGCGGGTAAGAAAGTACGCACATCAACTTGAACGGTTTTAAGGGCCTTATTCTCTATGGGGAGTCCATGGCAATCCCAGCCGGGTATATAACTTCCTTGCCGTGTTGAGTGGGGTTTGCTCGAGCAGTC
>Ga0307510_10001715_pt1 | contig 24365 bp, 25 predicted proteins | sample 12_EM_MG_FD_207224 | JGI IMG/M metagenome (GOLD analysis project Ga0307510, IMG submission 207224) | Populus trichocarpa ectomycorrhiza microbial communities from riparian zone in the Pacific Northwest, United States - 12_EM | ecosystem: Host-associated > Plants > Roots > Unclassified | place... | reverse complement strand
CCGGCCCCTCGTCCGGCTCTGGCTGGTTTCCTGGGAGCTATGACGATCACCGTCGTCGCCCGCCGCCACCTTACTCAAAATATCCAGATAATCCCACAGAGTCCACAGGTGCGGGGCGGCGGGATCAGGATGGTCCAGGCTTTTGGACAGGAGCTGGGCTCGGTAGTCTGGGAACTTACCTCTTGACTCGCCAGCGCAACCAGGAGCCGCAACAAAGACGCTATGACTGGGAAAACGAGCGCTTCCAACGACGTGATCCAGTCCCCCAAGGACCGCAAGCAAGCGGCTCGTTCTCGCAGCAGCAGTCGTGGAGCAGTAGTAACAGGGCAAGCTCATCGGACATCGGGGCTATGAGGAGAAGCACGGGATTTGGCGGCTCGACTGTCCGTTGATGTGTCGGATGGGTGCAGGCGGACGGGGCTGGGAACATTGGTATGTATGTTGGATACCTCCGCTGTTCATGACGCGTACGTCCTCAACGATTCTCACCTGTTCATTCATCAGTGTGTACGCTATCCATGAGGGTCATTGATTTGCGGCCTTCAATCGATATTTTTGTTTCATCACCTGCTTCGAAGGGACTTTCTTGTCATCACTCCTTTCCTTGATAGCTCCGCCTCGCGATAACAGACTCGTGAACTCCACCGTTCTTAGCAAGCCGTAATAACGAGATCGTGGGGAGGTGTGTGGTTTCTATTTGGATCACGCGAAGGAATTAATTCTCGACACCTCTCTCCCAGTTCTTCACGTTAATAGAGCTACAAGGTGACGCCATCATTTACATCATTCCATCCAAACGTCTCGGGCTTTTCCTCTTGATTCATCCCTGCACCTTGTTGCGGGTCGTTAAAATGGGGTTTTCTTGTAGGAGGTTTTGTTAATACATGCTAATAAACGGAGAAAGCCGCATTTTTTGTTTTCTTAAAGACTTTTTTCATCTTAAATTAGGAAGCCCACAACCGCCCTTCACAGTGAGTCAGGTCATTCGCCCGAACGTCGACTGACCGGGTTCTATCTCGAATTGGCACCGTATAAGGAAATGAACTATACTACCTCATTTCAGACTTCGTCGTTCTGTCAAGAACTTTCGGGAACTCGCGCGTCCGTCTGATCCAAACCAAATGAGATCCAGTGACGGGACAAAACGATCGGCTCTGCCCATCCTCCGCAGCGGAGAAGCCCCGAGTGCTGCCCTCTTCTCGTTGAGAGTAGGCTTTCTTCCGTCAGAAATGAGATCACATCTGTTGGATCTGCCCCTTGATGCGCCAGTGAACGTGATAATACCCAAACCTCTAAAACCAAGTCAGCCTCCGCCACTGTAATCTACTTCTGCTTAGAGGCCATAACTCGGTTACACGGAACGCCGCATGCCCATCAAACTCAGGGTTCACGGATAAACACATCGCCAGCATCTGTCACACACGCTCTCCACGCCCCGCGACGTGAGATGCCTTTTGCTCAAAGAGATTTCTTCAGTCGAAATCTGAAAATGTTCAAAGTTCTCTTTCTACCTTCAACCTCCCGCCACATTTTACTCTTCCGTCCCTTTCTTCTCACACCCTTTCTTACTAGTTGCAACTGTAATACAACAGCACTGTCCAGGCCATCAGACGGATGATTACACGCGGTTGGTTGCGCAATCACGAGTCGAGGTGCCCAGTCCCACGTGTTATACGAAAGTCAGATTAGGTGTAGAAATCTGCTGGCGGCTAGTTCTATGGGCGACTCGCGACTACAACGTTTGGCGATGATTCGGGGATAATGGCACACGCACAAGGAGGATGGAGCTGGCGAGGGAAACTCAGGACTGCCTGGTGCTCATACGTGAAATTGCTTGGTCCGGCGCCCCAATGAATATCCATGAACATTTGTAAATCAAACATCCTACTACTCAGGAATTGGCCACAGTTGACACGGACCCTAGTCCCACAGCCTCCTATGAAATCTTGGGAAGCCCAACTCAGTGAAGCGATTATGAGCACGCAGGGGTGAATTCGTAAAAGGCAGACCAAAGGGAGATAGGAGCAGAAGTGAAGAGTGAGCGAAGAGACTTTTCCTATAAGGGAGAAGCCATACAAGGATAGGGACACGGAGGACATAGATCGGGGAGATCAGTCCAATGCGGGCAGGCGCGACGTGACTCAGGACTGGCGTTGGAAGCGAGCTGGGCGAAGACAAAGCAGGGCGGAAAGGAAAGTAAGTTCACCCAAGATTTTCGGGAACAAATCTGACTGGGTTCGATACTTGAAGGTCAACAGTCAGGACTGATATATAACAGAGGATATCGTAAACTACAAGTGGTCACCCGAGTCCGAGAACATGGAGTCGAATAGCGATCATACGCACATGCTGGGTAATAATAAAACAAGGAATGCCAAGACTATGAAAAATTACTGAAAGGGATGGGGTACAGGGTCGCGGGATGAGGGGGGGTGCAAAAAGCGCAATGCGACGAAGGGAGAGGAGGGCGTGATGTCCGGGAAGTAAGGAAAGCCTAATCATAAATAGTATAGTAACAAGAGCCGAAACAATGAACAGAAAGGATACGACAACCCCGGAAGAGCATGAGCGCAGCTCCATCGCGGGAGGGTGTATGGAGTTGGGGGCGAGGCGGCAATGTCAGATGCGAAGGCCGCAAGCGACGCCAAAATAAGGAATTTGATATGCGTTGACAGACCTGACGTGCGTGGTTAGAGGGGCGAGAGACACAAGAGTCGTGATAAAGGGGCCCATCCGCGCGGGATTCCGCGGTCGGTCGGCCGTGACGCTCAACCTGAACGGGAACGAGTAAGGATCGGTGCTATACCCACAAACACTCGACCACTCACAAATCATCCCACATCATGCCCCATAATGAACAAAGTTCACCCATCGCTCCAGGGGAACGTGTTTCGTGTCCCGCAACTCCCTCACAGCGTCTCGAAGTGCCCTCGCTGATCTCTCGTGATACGGGACCTCCTCTTCTCCGACCTGAGAGAGCACCGACTGATAGAACCAGCGCGATACGTCCCGTCCGTCAGTATCCGCCATTGCCCACATCGTCCCAACTACACTCCGGAATCCACAGTATTGTAGTGCCGCAGCGAGGTGCAGTCCTTCGTCGTCGATGCTTTCCTCGGTCAGCTCGGCTGTGTGACAAGCCGAGAGGAATGCAAATTCGGCAGTGGGTAATCGAGAATGTACAATGTCGAGTAGAGTGAGGCGATCGTCTCCGTGGAGCTTGAATGATGCGTCAAATGGCTTCCCGATCTCCAAGATACCGTGGCAGGCAAAATGAACGAATTCGTGACGCTTGAGACCGTCGACCACTGCAGCGCTTGTCGCATTTCTGCGGGCAAGGCGTTCCACCTCGATGTCAAGCTCTTCTATCAGCTTTATCTCTCCTCTTACACCTGGAAGCGAGTCGTCGGTCTGTGCCACTAGAAGTAACGAGGGCCGCCTTGACGGTTGTGTACCAGGCTTGCGAGAACCGATGAGCGCAGAGAGTGTTGGCGTGTACGACGGGATATATAGGTCAGAAAAGTATCGTTTCACGCCGTCGTCGGATGGAATGGGTCCCATTGCGTGGAGAGGAAGAGAACAAAATACGGACGTTGGACACCACCAGACCCGCGATTGTTCTGGTATATTCAACTCGTGGAGTCTGTCAATGACGGGTTGACCAACGAGTCTATAGAGGTCGATGAGAACAGAAGCTAGTGTGCTCTCATATTCTTCTGAATCGAGTCTCGACTTTTTTCGTGCGTTCAGCAGTCGGTCCTTTAGCCCGCACGCACGATCGTAGAAGCCCTCGGAAGTGGATATAAGAGAAGGGGAAGAGTAGTGGAGAATGAGGATGTCTGAACGAAAATTATTATGGTTAATGAGAATGACCGGACCACATGAAGCCGCCGAGCGGAGGTTGTCAAATGAAGGAGTTGACAAGAAATTGTGGAAACCGGGCAAGGTTTTGATGTGGGAAATGAGCCTGTTACGCCCTTCAAGGAGTTTCCGTTGTTCCAATAGGAGGCGATTGAATGGGTCAGCTCCTTCGCTGTCCTCTGATCCGGTGCCACCAAGCTCTGTTTTCCCGCTTGGCAGGACTGACGTGGTCACCCTCTCGAGGTCTCGATTGATTGCCGTGAATCTTTGGGCCAAAGTTGGATCGACCGCAGAAAGCTGGTCGACTGACGTACGGAAACCACGGAGTTCGGACCACAATAACGCCCTTCCTCGTTCGAGGGTCTCGATAGCCCGCTGGAGTTGGTTCATGTGGATGAGATGGGATGCGTAGTCAGTCGGCAACTTCCAGAGCTCCCCATGCCTCGCGACAAGAGTACTGTGCTGTAATTGGAGATTTGGGGCAAAAATGACCAGCTCCTCTGTCAGTGACATGGCCTTTTCATACACAGTTGAGACTGAGGGAAGACCCATAAAGCGAGACCACTTGGCCCAAAGGTATGAGTACTTGAGTCGGTTGGGAAGCGGTGAGTATCTGCTGTCCGCTGCCAGGGGGAAATATTCATCGAAGGTCTCTACGGAGTCAAGGATGTACTGGTTGCCGTGGGACGATGTGAGGCGTTGCAGTAGAGATGAAAACAATGCCGGGAATACGTTATCGCACGACGATTGTCCCATTGGGGTTTTGATAATACCACGCAGTAAGTCAATCGATTCGTTGATATCCTCGATTCTATGAGTATGCCCAAACGCACATTTAAGTAGGATGGCGAGGGAAAAAGATGCAGAAGTTGAAGACCAACGGCCTGAAGGGATTGAATGAAGTAACAACCGACAGTACTTGATAGCTTCTTTGATATCCGTAGCGTTACCAGTGAGGGAAACCTTGGTTTTATACAAATCTACTAGCTGAGCAAGGATGTCTGGGTAGAGGGGAGTCCCGGGTGAGGTCATTGAGAGGCGCTTATTGAGAAGGTGTATCCTCGCCCCCAATGTGTCTGGCGAACGAACATTCATGACAACGCCCGACTCTGGGACTCCGCCTCTAGGTGGATCCAGGTGCAGTGATGGTGAGGTGTCAACAACTTTGGGGGTAGGGAAAACTGGCTCCTGAAGGGCTGGGGATTCTTCGATACCGAAAAGCTCTAAGCGCCGTTTTTTCAGATCTTCCATGGTCCCGACGGCGTAGCGGCGAAGCGCATCATCGGGCGAAGAGCAACGAATGGAGTGTAGGTGGGACATAGCTTCCTCTGCGTACTCTGGGCTTTCATACATACTCGACCGAAGGGATGCAGCTGCTGTAAGCAAAACTGAGGACCTTCTCCACCAGAACTCAGCGCTATCTTGACTGCTCGAGGAAACGATAATTCTGTTTAGTATCGCAACTGCCTCGTTGTAATCATCATCCGAGAACGTTTGAGCGAAGCGATATGTAAGAGAGCTGGCAAGTGCGAATGGAAATGCAAGACAACTTGGCCAGCGCATGGTCGCCCCACGCAGGCTTTCGATAGACTTGTCTGATGGTGGGTTGAAAAAGCCGTTAATCGAAGAACTGCATTGAACAGCCTGGGTCAGGAATGAAAGGGCGCTGTTCGCGGATTCCGCCGGGCCATGCTGTTTGAGTTCATCGCAGAGGGCGATCATGTCTTCGATATCCTGCGTCCTATCTCCGGACCCTAAACGAGATCGAACGGAAAATGCCTCTACGAGTGATACCATCACGATGTTCCGTGAGAAACCATATGCTTCAGGGGAATGATCTTGGAGACAATGGAACTGGTCAATAGCGGAATTGATGTCGTCGGGCTGCTCGGACTTAATGGACCGTCGAAGAAGGGCTATCGCGAGACAATAGAACATCACGGCGATATTCATTCTGGGTCCACGCCAGGGCCGATGTGGGAGGAGGATTGCTTCGGTGAGTTGAAGGATGCATTGGTCTAGTTCTTCATCCTGTTGCGATAATTCATGGCGCCTGAGCTGAGTACCACCCAACAAACCGAGACAGCAAGGGCGCAGAGGATGGGATCGAGGTAGTACGTGGAGAATATTCCGAACATAAGAGATTTGATCATTCAATTCATGGATGGTGGCTGTGAGAACCGAACGTAAGCTACGGACAAGAATAGACTTGAGACCTACATTGCGGGGTGTCCATGCTTCAGGGCTTGAAAGTAAGGTAGGACAGATGACTGCTTGACGCGGGGGACAATGAGGAAGTAAAGAAAAGTATGCGTCGCAGAAAGGTGGGCGTACCGCTTCGCATGGATCCGCGCGGTATTTGAGACGGCAGCAAGGCCCACACAGCCTTCCAACGTGTGTCCGCTAGAAGCGCAAGGCATATTACAGGAAACGCAGCCTCCACGTGTCTGGACCGAGTGGACAGCATCCAAACGACCACGTGGTATAGCTAATAAAAAAAGGAAGCCAGTGCCTTCGGTGAATTGCTATCATTCAAGCCGTTCGACTCGGAGGCCGAGCGTGGTTAGGGTCGGATAGAGGAATCCGCACTGTCGCTGAATCACGTTAGTCACCCGTAAAATGAACACAATCTGGGATGTTCCACCATATGTACTTTACGATAGATTTTCCAGAAGATAGACAGTGGGAAGTGATAAAAGCTGAAAAAGGAAAGTCGGACACAACAAGGTCGGGACCTTCCGAGACTGAGACAAAGTTTTCGCATTGTGATAATGTCGACTGACTACTGTACTCATTGTCACGAATGGGACCAAAAGCAATTTGAACAGCAAAGGATAGCGTAGACAAAAACAAGTATACAAGGCATAGAATATGATGTACAGTAGCCGAAGTCACAACTCGTGTTAAGGATAGATGTGTGACATGAGTGAAAGCAGGAATGTAACTGTAAGTGTAGGTGATGGATTAATAAATAAAGGTTCGTCTCGTCCCACGCCGACATGTCCAGTGAAAATAGGATGTTGGGATGCTAAAAGCATGCATGCAGCTGGGAAACTAGACGACATCATCGCCCTGGACAGTGCGTGTAGAACAGGAACAAGTCGCAGCTTTACTTGACCCCGTCCCGATATCATCAGGAGCATGCGCCGACTTCCGTTGCGGTTTGCGGAAACGGTCTCCGATGTGCTTGATCTCCCGCGAGCGCCCACGCTCCCGCTCCGCCACGAGTATACGACGCCGTGCAGCGACAGCCGGTGCCTTGCCCTTCAAATTGCGCCGCGTCTCTGCACGTATCAGGAATGTTGCGCCAAGCGCCACGAGTACGAGCGCAGCTGCGAGGCCGAAAACCGCTTCGGGGTAACCCAACACAGTTGTCGAGTAGACCGTGCCAAAGATGAGCGGCTATAAGTCAAACACACGACACACCACAGTCAGGACAGAATAGGGGAATGAAATGATGGAGCGAAAGATGAACTCACAGCGAGGATCGGTCCAAGTGCCGTGAGCACGCCCAGACCTCCGAAGAGAGCACCAATGTCTGGGTTGCCCTGCTGCGAACGTTGGAGGATGCAGATCGCGAGGCTCTCCAGCGCGGGGTGGGTACCAGAGGCGAGGGCAGAGATACTAGTAACACCAATAAATCCAAGAGGAGAAGTGGACAGGTTGAATGCGATGAGAGTGTGATGCAATGTCTAGGAGGAGAGATGCTCGCGCGGCGCAGAGATCAAACGTGATGGAGCGCGCAAGGCGTGCAGGTGCAAGACTTGAAGGCGTTTCGGAGACAGAGGTAGAAGGTGCCGGAGATCATGATGGTTTAAACGTGGATATAAGGACTGGCAATGGTGGATTAATGGCAGGTGGAGCAGAGCAGACACGATGGCAATACGTACATGGCATGAGTAGAAGCGTGCGCAGTGCTCGCACAGCGCCAACAAAACTAATGTGTAGTAACCCGAATACGTGTTCTGCATGTAAATACTTGGTTTGGGAGACACCCTGTGAGAGGAACGTGTGTTAGATTTCAGTATTTGAAGAACGCCGAAGCAAGCCACAACAGACTCCAGTCTTCTCGCATACGGCCATTCACGACGATCTTCCGAGGTGCAAAGACAGTCAGTGGGAGAAGCTTCATCGTTGAGACTGAATTTATTCTGCAGGAACGGGGTATCGGCCTTTTGGGCTGCTCTCCGCTTTACTTCATCCAGTGACTCGGGGATGACAAGAAGCGACAGGATAAGGCTTACAATGCCGAATAAGATCGCGGTCCAGAACGCTGCAGCCACCGAATGCATTTCATGATGCTGCTGTCTAAATGACTGAATCTGGGGCAGCGGGTGCCGGATGAGGAATGAGCCTAGAGCGGGGCCGAGAATAAATCCGACGTAGGACACGTCCGAAAATCGCGAAAAAATGTGAGCGCGTGACCCATCGGAGGCCGAGGGTGCGGTCTGAGATGTACAGACAGTACAGTATGGCGAGATTCGAACTCTCCTTGAGCGGCATCCCCCACTCCTTTTTCAGCCTCAGCCTGAGTTTCTGCCACGCGTCGTTAACGTGGCAACAACACAACCCGCTCCACGACAATATTATACGAGACCCCGGCACTTGTGCCCATCCCACCAGCATCGTCCTCGACCTCTTAAACTCGAATAATTCCGTGCTGCTCGTCAGTGGGCCTCTCACCATGTCGTATTCCCGGGGCAAGCTCGCAGACATCCCTGCGTTGACGTTGTACAGCGACGGACCAACACTATCTCGACGGGGTCAACCTATCCCCCAGCTCATTCGCAAGAGCAAACCCTGCAAGTCATTCACACCGGATGTGGTCCGGTGTGTCAACCTCGGAGGGGAGGGTGCCAACGTGGACTGGAAGGTATGCCCATGACAATTCTTCACCCCTGGGAGCTCCCTCATGGCGATTTGAAGTGCGAAACGGATCTACCTGAATCTTGATTGGGCCATGTTCAGATGTCCTGCGAAGGGTAGTCAGGGCCAGGAGACTCTTATGTCCTACGAGGTACGCAAAAATTGCAAACGCACCTCACTTTTTCTTCGTTCTCTGAGTACGTCCCCAATTGTAGAGTCCTGCTCTCTGGAGTACCGCCTTCAGGAAGTGCCGAACGTCTTGAAATCCCCAGTGTTGCTGACCACTCGTACGCCCAGCTATGTTTATTTTGTGTATCGAACCGACGACGCTGACAATACGACAGCGGGGATTCAATTCCTAGGTGATGCATCGCGGTCCTCGCTTACATCCTTTACAAGTATCTCCTCCCATGCCTTGAAGGCGATCGCAGAAGTTCACCGGCACGGACGCCACTCCCCGGCCCCTCGTTCGGCTCTGGCTGGTTTCCTGGGAGTTATATGACGATTACCGTCGCCGCCCTTCATCACCTTACTCGAAATATCAAGATAATCCCACAAGCGAGCGGCTCGTTCTCGCAGCAGCAGTCTTGGAGTAGTAGTAACAGGGCAAGCTCATCGACCATCGGGGCTATGAGGAGGAGCATGGGATGTGGCGGCTCGACTTCCGTTGACGTGTCGGATGGGTGCAGGCGGACGGGGCCGGGAACATTGCTATGTGTGTTCGGTACCTCCGCTATTCATGACGCGTTCGTCCTCAACGATTCTCTCCCACGTGTTATACGAAGGTCAGACTAGGTGTAGGAATCTGCCGGCGGCTAGTTCTATGGACGACGAGCGACTACAACGTTTCGCGATAATTCGGGTATAATGGCACGCGCACAAGGATGGTGGAGCTGGCGAGGGAAACTCAGGACTGCCTGGTGCTCATACCAAGGCTCATACATGAAATTGCTTGATCCGACGCCCTAATGAATATCCATGAGCATATGTAAATCATACAACCGAACATCCTATTACCCAGGAATTGGGCACAGTTGACACGGGTCTGGTCATACCGCATCTTATGAATCTTGGGTGATTACATTACGAGCACACAGGGTTGAATTCGTCGTAAAGAGATCAGATAGGAGCAGAAGGGAAGATTCCTATAAGCGTGAAGCCATACAAGGATGGGGGTGGGAAGGACATATATCAGGGAGAGAAGCCCAATGCGGTGAAGCGAGGTAGTAAATCCCGCGAGAGAGTTTCGAGGGGCAGATCTGGGTCTAGAGGAGCGATAGAGAAAGGTGGTCAGTAGCTAATCCGAGAAAGGAAGAGCCACGCGATATATGTGAGGTGATTTGATGACGATAAGCGGTCCGAGGCGAATTGAGGCGAGGAGGCAAGAAGTTGAGAAGTTTGAGTTCTTCGAAAGTTTGAGTTGATCGGCACGGCGGCTTCGGAGTCAACGTCGAAAGGTCGAAGAGGAGAGAACTAAAGGGCGATGGCACGCCGCATGCAAAGAGAAGGGGAGGAGAAACGCGAGGGACAAGATGATATTCCAGTCAGATCAAGACAGGGTATTTATACAATCCAGAGATCAGTAGTCTACGAGTGGCCGTCCAAGATCATCGAATCACAGTGTAAGTAAACGCGCAAGCCAGAGCACAGAGTAAGGAGGGAGAACAGGTGAGGGGAAGTGGGTGAAAGAAAACATAAAACGCGAAGGGGGACAGGACAGGGGGAAGCCGAGAGGTGAGGAATTGTGGATGCCAAAAGAAGAAGAGAAATCTAGCCAGAAAGAGGGAACAATAGTAATTCGAGGAGACCGGAAGCGTACGAAATCCATCTATGTTCGCGGAAGGGAGACCGCGTCGGGTATGGGCTGCGTCAACCAAGGTTGGGAGCGAGCACGAAGGGTTTTGAGGCGGTGCGTCGGAGCGAAGGGATCGCTGGACGGTGGCGAAGGAGACTTGAAAAGGAGGAGTGGGAAGGCAGTACGGTGCGAGCGTGACGATGGTGATCGAGCGGGTGATGTCCTCGAGGCGAATGTGTAGCGATGTCAATCGGAGGTGGAATGAGCACGTGATGGTGGCACTGCTGACGAGTACGAAATGACGAATACGAATAGATAGACGAGGCAGATGTGGTTCTCGCGGGGATCGAGTCAGCGTCAGCCAATACCCCCGTATGCGAGCGCCTTCCGCACGCAGCGGCGTGGCACACCTTACAGCGGGCAGGCGCGGCGGCGAAGAACTGGCGTTGAAACGAGTTGGACAGAGACAAAGCAGGTAGGCATTGTAACGGGTAACCCTGGGGTTTTTCAGGGCTACCCTGACCCTGGCCTGGTAAAAACCCGTACCCGGCCTCAGGGTACGGGTTTTACTGGGTATGGGTACGGGTACCCGTCGGGTCATACAGATATGAGGCGGGTCCGCACAAACAAGGGGGAGTGGTGCCAGTCGCGGGTGCTGCACCAGCCCTGGCCGAAGGAACCGCCGGCGTCAGACCCGCTGGCGAGGCTGAGACAGCCAGCACCGCTAGGCCCGAGGCGTTGGTCCCCTGGGCGAAAGACAAAGTCGTGCGCGGCCACGAGAGGTGCCACTGGAGGGCGAGCGCGAACACAGCACAAACGAGGACGATCGCAAGCCCAGTTGGCAATCGCAAGAGCCGTCGCACAAGGCCATCCTGTCCACTTGGGAGGGACAAGACCCCTGGGATCCTGGAGGAAACCCGACCGGAGATGATACCGTCAAGTCGAAAGGGCCTGTTGAGGCCATGGACATCGCACCGGGCATCGACGCCCCACAACAAAAAGTCGCACCAGGCTTCGTCACCCACAAGAAAAACCCTGGCTGTGCAGAAGTCGAGTCAGTCTGCCAGCACCATCCCGAGGAGCCAACCACGCACCTGGACCCATCCATCATCGACCCATCCCACCGTCGAGGAGTCCATCCGCTTTTCATCTTGGGGCCCACCGAGAGGGGCACGGCGTCGTCCTGGGTGATGCAGAGCAGAGACATCACAACAAGGACAAGGCAACGCGGTCGTTTGGTGGCCGTCACACCCGTGTCACAAGTAGTCACGCGCGTCCCACAGGAGCCGAGACAAGATAGTGCTGCCTCTGGTGAGTTCCAACCTCTAGCCTCTAAACCTACCAGTACCCGCCAAACCCTCGAACCGGGTACGGGTTCTGGCCTGGGTAGAAATTCCCTACCCTGACCCTGACCCGTTCACTACCCGGCATGAAACCCGGCGGGTTTACACTACCCGTTACAATGCCTAAAAGCAGGGCGGAAAGGAGAGCAAGTTCACGCGAGAGTTTCGAAAAAAAAAATCTGACTGGGTTCAACAATTGAAGGTCAAGAGTCAGGACTGATATATAACACAGGATATCGTAAACTACAAGTGGTCGCCCGAGTCCGAGAGCGAATAGCGATCATACGCGCATGCCGGGTAATAAAAAAAAGGACATACTAAGACCATGGAAAGTTACTGAAAGGGATCGGGTCTTGGGGGGTACAGTGTCGCGAGATGAAGGGGATGCAAAAAGCGGGTAATGCAACGAAAGGAGAGGAGAGCGTGATGTCTCAGGCTCTGGGAAGTAAGAAAAGCCTAATCACAAATAGTACAGTAACAAGAGTCGAAACAATGAACAGAAAGGATACAACAACACCGGAAGAGCATGTGCGCAGCTGCGTCGCGGGAGGGTGTGTGGAGTTGAGGGCAATGTTAGTTGCGAAATCCGCGAGGCAACGCCAGACTTGACGTGCGTGGATAGAGGAGTGAGAGACAGCCACAAGGCTCGCGACAAAGGCAACACGAGGCGAGGTGGTTACCAACATTCCCATCCGCGTGGGATTCCGCGGTCGGCCGCGACGCTCAACCTGAACGGGGACGAGTAAGGATCGATGCTATACCCACAGACACTCGACCACTCACAAATCATTCCACCTCATGCCCCATAATGAACAAAGTTCACCCATCGCTCCAGGCTCACATGTTTGTTGTTCCGCAACTCCCTCACAGCGTCTCGAAGTGCCCTCGCCGATCTCTCGTGATACGGCACCTCCTCTTCTCCAGCCTCAGAGAGCATCGACCGATAGAACAGGCGCGACACGTCCCGTCCGTCAGTATCCGCCATTGCCCACATCGTCCCAACTACACTCCGGAATCCACAGTATTGTAGTGCCGCAGCGAGGTGCAGTCCTTCGTCGTCGATGCTCTCCTCGGTCAGCTCGGCCGTGTGACAAGCCGAGAGGAATGCGAATTCGGCAGTGGGTAATCGAGAATGTACAATGTCGAGTAGAGTGAGGCGATCGTCTCCGTGAAGCTTGAATGATGCGTCAAATGGCTTCCCAATCTCCAAGATACCGTGGCAAGCAAAATGAGCCAATTCGTGATGCTTGAGTCCCTCGACCACTGCAGCGGCTGTCGCATTTCTGCGGGCAAGCCGTTCCACCTTGATGTCGAGCTCTTGTATCACCTTTATCTCTCCTCTTACACCTGGAAGCGAGTCGTCAGGCTGTGCCACTAGAAGTAACGAGGGCCGCGTTGACAGTTGTAAACCAGGCTTGCGAGACTCGATGAGCGCGGATAGTGTCGGTGTGTACGACGGGATGTACAAATCAGAGAAGTACCGTTTCACGCCGTCGTCGGATGGGATGGGTCCCATTGCGTGGAGAGGAAGAGAACAAAATACAGACGTTGGACACCACCAGACCCGTGATTGTTCTGGTATATTCAACTCGTGGAGTCTGTCGATGACGGGTTGACCAACGAGCTCATAAAGGTCGATGAGAACAGAAGCTAGTGTGCTCTCATATTCTTCTGAATCGAGTTCCGATTTTTTTCGTGCGTTCAGCAGTCGGTCCTTTAGCTCGCTCGCGCGGTCGTAGAAGCGCTCGGAGGTGGGTATGAGAGACGGGGAAGAGTGGTGGAGAATGAGGATGTCTGAACGATATTTACTATGGTTAATGAGAATGACCGGACCACATGAAGCCGCCGAGCGGAGGTTGTCAAATGAAGGAGCTGACAAGAAATTGTCGAAACCGGGCAAGGTTTTGATGTGGAAAATGAGCATGCCACGCGCCTCAAGGAGTTTCCGTTGTTTCAACAGAAGACGATTGAACGGGTCAGCTCCTTCGCTACCCTCTGTTCCGGTACCACCACTAGCAAGCACTGCTTCCTCGCTCGGCAGGACTGACGTGGTCAGCCTCTCGAGGTTTCGATTGACCGTCATGAATGTTTGGGCCAAAAATGGATCGACGGCAGAAAGCTGGTCGACCGACGTACGGAAACCACGGAGTTCGGACCACAATAATGCCCTTCCTCGTTCGAGGGTCTCGATAGCCCGCTCGAGTTGATTTATGTGGATGAGATGGGATGCGTAGTCAATCGGCAACTGCCCGGCCTTCCCAAGCTTCGCGACAAGTGTAGTGTGTTGTGATTGGAGATTTGGCGCCAAAATGACGAGGTCCTCCATCAATGACATGGCCTTTTCATACGCAGTTGGGACTGAGGGACGACCCACTCTGCGAGACCACTGGGCCCAATTGAATGAGTGCCTGAGCCGGCTGGGTAGCGGAGAGTATCTGCTGTCCGCTGCCAGGGAGAAACATTCATCGAAGGTCTCTATGGTATCATGGGTGTACTGGTTGCCGTGGGACGATGTGAGGCGTTTCAGTAGAGACGAAACCAATACCGGGAGTACGGTATCGCACAAAACCTGTCCCATTGGGGCTTTGATGGCACCACACAGTAAGCCAATCGATTCATTGATATCCTCGATTCTATGGGTATGCTCAAACGCACGTTTAAGTAGCTTGGCAAGGGAGAATGATGCAAAAGTTGAAGACAAACCACCTAAAGGAACTGAATGAAGTAACAATCGACAATACTTGATAGCCTCTTTGATATCCGTGGCGCTACCAGTGAGAGAAAACTTGGTTTTATACAAATCAACCAGCTTATCAAGGATGTTTAGGTAGAGGGGTGTCCCGGGTGAGATCGTTGAGAGGCGCTCGTTGAGAAGGTGTATCCTCGCCCCCAATGTCTCTGACGAACGAGCATTCATGACAACGCCCGACTCTGGGACTTCGCCTCTAGGTGGATCCAGGTACAGTGATGGTAAGGTGTCGATAACTTTTGGGGTACGGAAAACTGGCTCTTGAAGGACTAGGGATCTTTCGACACCGAAATGCTGTGAGCGCACTTCTTTCAGATGTTCCATGGCCCTGACGGTGTAGTGGCGAATCCCATCATCGGACGAAGAGCAACGAAGGGAGTGTAAGTGGGACATAGCTTCCTCTGCATACTCTGGGTTTCCATAGATAGTCGACCGAAGGGATGCAAGTGTTGTAAGCAAAGCCGAAGACACGTTCGACCATAACTCAGCGCTATCTTCACGGCTTGAGGAAATGATAATTCTGTTTAGTATCGCAACTGCCTCGTTGTAATCATCATCCGAGAGCGTTTGCATGAAGCGATGTGCAAGAGAGTTAGCAAGTGCGAATGAAAATGCAAGACAATTTGGCCAGCGCATGCTCGCCCCACGCAGGCTTTCGATAGACTTGTCTGACGATGGGTTTAAAACTTCGTTAGTCGAAGAATCGCCGACAACAGCTATGATCAGGAATGAAATGGCCCTATTCGTGAGGTCCCCCGGGCCATGCTGTTTAAGTTTATCGCAGAGGGTGATCATACCTTCCATATCCTGCGTCTTATTTCCGGACCCTAAACGAGTCCGAATGGAAAAAGCCTCTACGAGTGATACCATCACGCCGCTCCGTGAGATACCATATGCTTCAAGGGGATGATCTTGGAGACAATGGAACTGGTCAATAGCGGATTTGACGTCGTCGGGCTGCTTGGACTCCTCGGACCGTCGAAGAAGGGCCATCGCCAACCAAAAGAACATCACGGTGATATTTGCCCTGGGTCCACCCAAGGGCCGATGTGGGAGGAGGATTGCTTCAGTGAGTTGAAGGATGGATTGGTCTAGTTCTTCATTCTGATGTGATAATTCATGGCGATAGAACTGCCCAAAACCCAAAACAAAGAGGCAGAAAGGGCGCAGGGGGTGGGATCGAGGTAGTACGTGGAGAATATTCCGAGCACAAGAGATTTGATTGTTCAATTTATGGATGGTGGCTGTGAGAACTGAACGTAAGCTACGGACAAGAATAGACTTGAAACTTACATTGCGGGATGTCCATGCTTCAGGGCTTGAAATTAAGGTAGGACAGATGACTGCTCGGTGTGGGGGACAATCAGGAAGTAAAGAAAAATATGCGTCAGAGAAGGGTGACCAGTGAGCCCCACACTGTCAACATGCCTCGGTTTTTTCACCTAATAAACCATAACATAAACTCAAAATTTTTTCACAATTTATATCTTGAAATTCTTCTGCATAAACTTTATGTTTATTCTAATTTTTTGTTTGTGACAAGAACTGTGAAAATACTTTAAGTTTGACCACACTCAAAAAGACAATAAGGTTTTCTGAGCATTGTTTCTTCACAAAAACCATGCATAGATTTAAAGTCTATCCACACATTATCACAAAGTGACGAGCTGCATGAAAAAAGTTAAAGTCTATTGTTGTCACACTTGTCACACAGTTTTTTCATGGTTGTGAAAAAGACTCTGTTGTTGTCACGCCTGTCACGTGTTTTTTCACAAATCAAAATTGCCACTTCACCCTGATAAGACTTAAGCACATGCACAGGACTAGTGTTGCCGCGGTCTGGTCTAAAGACTGCGGACCGCCTGGACTGGACTAATTTTGGACCGGACTGGACTGCTCAAGCGGTCTGTGGTCCAAAGACTGAAAAAGTATGGACCAGACCATGGACCAAATCCAGACCGTGATTGTACCAGCACCATTTCCCAAATAGTGTTTGTGGGCAAGAGTGGCATGCCATGGGCATGCGCGATGCCCTAACTCATCGATCTCATCACTCACTCTCTCACAAAAGCCCCCTTCCTCGCTTTTGTCCTCATCCTTGTTTGTGGATCCTGCAAGTTCATCATTGTCCCTCCGCTGTTCTCCTCCACCTATCACTTTCAAGAATCCCTCCACTTATCCCAAATGGGTCTCAAATTTCTTTCCGTCCAGGCTTCCTAGTGACACAATCTCTAATTCTGGCTTCTATGAACAAGCCCATTGTTATCTGATCGTCACACCTTGCAGATGAGCTTGATTATATTTCAGTGACCGCTCCGTCCTCTGTTGGACACCAACTCGTCCGCTCAGATAAAGCCTCTTGCATACTCAGTGTTCAGCATCGTCGTTCGATGGAGCCCATCCCTGCACCGGTCAAGATTCTCTCTACATCGTACCCGGTCTTCCCAAGGCGCCTCACACCTGGACCCTCGCAGATTCAGATACCATCATGGGTCTTACCCACTCCAAGGGCACCATCAACGGTCGGTGGCGAGCAGAAGTCCTTGGGAGTACCGGTAGCCCTGGTGCTGGTGGCGGTAAGAAGAAGCGGAAGGTGAAGGGTGATACTGAAATTCTCGAGGGTGCGGGTGCCCTCAGCAAGCAGGAAGTTGGAAAGATGCTCTCTAAGGCCCTTAAGGTGAGTCTTTTCGTTTTTTTTTACTTACCTGGAAGTTCATATATGCGTTGCTTCAGCTATCATTTACTTGTGAAGTCGAGATAATAGCCTTGACACTTCAGCCGGCTTCTACTGTCCATGATTTCTCATTCACCCTTCCTGCTCCTTCGACTCCTCTCGCTCCTTCTTCGTTTGTAGGCCTCTTGCGTTCCTTGGTTTTATCTGCGACACAGTCCGATCGTCCCACATCAAACGCCACATCTCTCTACCCGTATCATGACCCATTCTCTCCTGCCCGCCCGTCATCCTCTTTTCTTGGTCCTCCCGGTCCCTTTCCTCCTTCGTCGACCCCCAACCCTGGTGTCGGACCAGGTGGTAATAGCAGCCCACCCGATGCGCCTGGGAGCACCATCACTTATCACGGTGTCTGTCTCACTGTGGGTCTCATGCAGATGCAGAGTGCAGTGCAGCTATCAGACACACATTGGAGGCAGGCCGTTCTTGCAAAGAATCAGCGCAGAGTCTTGTTGCCGCGCGCCTCAAGGGCCTACGGGCGGACACCCAGGACCCAACATACCATGCACGTTGCAACCACAAGCACAGCGGGCGCAGACCATGGATGGCTAGTGGTGGTGCCACAGATGGCGAAACAGATATGGGTGCCGAAACGGACGGTGGGATTAGTGAAAGCGATTACAAGGTGGGGAGCATCGGACCAAGTCATAACCCTGGCAAGAGCACGCTGTTCCTTCCCAGTGACACCGTGTTTTGGCTCCCGTATGCTCTGAGTGCGTATATCCTCTATAGTTACTCATGGCTTCGATCTATTAATGCACCTTTCCCCAGCCCTTGTGTCTAGGCACCCTATCTACAACCTCATGCGTGACTATCTGACCCTTTCTTGGGCTCGCTTTTCGAAGGATGTACAGTCTCACACACTCCAAATCTTGAAGATTTTGTTGCATCCTGCTCCATGTGCCGGTGACCTTATCAAACTTGATGCCTCTGCCACGGCGAAATCTGATGCTGCAAGTGCTGGTGTGCCTGACACGAGCCTCAAGGTGATTGCGCGCTCCCTGGAGGGTTGGACTTCGGGCGCGGGCTTGTTGACATCAATTTCACGATGTGGCCGCTATTCAAGGCCCTGAACATTGACAACATTCTGACCGTCTGTGAGGTATGTACAAACATCACATTATTCGATAATGTGCTCATACTCTGAAAGATTGCGCTAGCTCCAACAGGGAGAATTCTATTTTATTCCTGCTATCCTGCCATGCTCGAGGTACGTATCGCTATTGAGATGCGGGTACATATTCCTAACTTTTCTGGATGTTGTAGATCGCTGTGTCAATGATCAAGTACCTTGTCGAACTCCGTGGATGGAATGGCGTTGCATTGCAAGCGGTTCATTCCCGTGATGCCAAGATCTACATCGACGACTCTGTCCCCTGGATTCTAGGTTTCACCATGGAAGCCCAGTACAGTGGGCAGGCGCAGCCCGAGGTGTGCATTTGCAATCTGTGAGTCATTGCCATTGGGTATATTTGCAATACCCTTACTTGACTTTGAGTGCCTTGTGTTCTCCCTCATCAGTTATCCTATGCCACCATCGATACCTTCCAAGGCACAGCCCGCCACTCGCATCCTTCATCTGGTGGAGCCACTCGCCTTAAGCAACTGGGCGCCATTCGTCTTGTAAATGGTTTTTAGAGTGGGCAGAACATCGCATGAACATGGAGAAAACTAGGTGGAATTGGAGTCAAGGAACTCTCCGAGTGCGATCAAGAAGAGGGGTTTGGCGCCCTAACTTCTCCTCAATTCCTTGTGTCCATTAGTCATGCACCAAGAGCACCTCGTTGTCACACGTTTCACCCCCAGACTCTTCTTCCTCACCCCTTCCCCACCTGCTGGATTTGATCGGAGAGACCTCCCTGGGCTCCCCACCATATCTGTTTTTTTCGTCCCTTCAGTACGCGAATCTGCCACATATTCCTCCCAGCCGCACCATTTGTCACATGGAATTATGTCCCACCCAAACCTGCAGCTGGTCCTTTCGAGCCAAGAACTACTTTCCCCTGGATTCTACACCAATTCCTGCCACATACGAACCTTGCACGAGCAAGAGTGCTTTCGACAACTCCATGCAGCTGCATGGTGGTGGTGGTGCCACTTCACCTGTCATCCCGCCGGCATCATACCTCTTATCGCCCGTTCTCTCCAAGTAGCGGTAGTAGGGGCTCTTATTCCCAATTGCCATTGGGCCTAACTCGTTCCACTTTGGCCCATCCTAAAGAGTGTGATGTATGGCAAGTCGGCCGGTTACTTGTCTCTCGACATGCAAGCCACGTTTTCGTCGCACACCAATATCGTGCGCTGGATGTCCATCAAGATCGAAGCGCCCAACGTCCTCGTGTTTGCGTTTGCCTTGGAGCTAGAGCTCACAGTAGTCCCCTCATATGTAAGCCGATCTCACTTTCTTGCTTGCTTACTCACACATCCACCCCTTCCGCTTCCTCTTCCCTTCCCCGCTTTTCTCATGCGGGATTTTATACTCGACTGGTTGTGTCGCCCAATAGAGCACCCAATATTCCGGACCGCCGGAAATCAACATTGAAGATTTGTCCTGTGTGGTTAGCACTGGGAAACCACATCCGTTAGCATCACGACCCGTCCTCTCAAGGCAGGAAGTTTGGGAGACGTCACCCCACCACACCATCACGCTTCCGCATCCGCACCAGACCATGTATTCTCTCCTCCGCCCCTCCTGCTCACTTGCATGCCACAAGCTGCAGAAGCTCCAGAAGTTCCCCTTTCGCCGCACAAGTTTATAGATGCCTTACGCTGCCCCTGCATCGACAAGGCCTATAGGAGCTGGCAGACGTCTGCCATGACTATTTTTGGATTTTCTGCCATCCGAACAACACTATCTGTGTCCTTGCCAAAACCAACAAGGTGCATTGAGAAACCTGTGCCTATGGCGGCATGACTGGTGGTGTCGAATTCGAGGCAATGGACTATGTGGTATGGCCGTTTTATCACACCCAATGGTCTTAGACTCTGATAGCTAACTGGGGTAATATGTCATAGATGGTGCACTTGCACTTCCTGAACGTGTCCGCCAAGGCTGCACAGGAACTCAACTTGCCCTCGTGCAAGTTTGTCGAAGATGGCAATATCTGATATTTGCATTGGCATCCCACCTAGGTCTCAACCTTCTTTATACATCGACTGGGGACACGTTTACCAATGGAACATCGAACTTTTCAATGGTGCGTGAGCTGTGCTGTCCGGACAACGACAAGACTAAAACGCATTGTACGCAGACCTCCATGTTCGTGCCTGACCCTGTCGGTGCCTGACCCTGTCGTTTCACTTGCCATCAAGCCAATTGGTACTGAAATACCGAATTTCTCTCTCGTGCTCAACCGGTTCCAGAAAGAGGATCCCACGTTCAGAGTACATGTCGACCACGAAAGCAAGGAGGTATGTTTATTCCAAAGTATCTGCCATCATGAGCTGATTTTTTGTATATATATGACAGATGATCATATCGGGTATGGGCGAGCTACACCTTGATATCTATGTTGAATGGATGAGATACAAGTATGGGGTTGCCTGTTCCACCAGCAGGCTGCAGGTTGTGTTCCGCAAAATGGTGACAGAGCATGCGGAGTTTGCGTACATGCATAAGAAGCAGATGGGCAGTGCGGGTCAGTATGCGTGTGTCATCAGGCACATCGAGCCAGCAGAGATGGATGCCAAGTCCAGGAATGACACCACGTTCGAGAGCGTGGTCATGGGTGGGAACGTGCCAAGCAATTACATCCCTGTGTGTTAAGGGCCAAGGACCCTAAGGTGTGACGTGCATGGGTTTGTATGACGGTGGCGGGACTTGTTCTTCAAGGGGTAACAGGTGGCTAATGCTGACCCTTGGATGCGCTAATATGAGTGGTCTGCACGCGTGCAAGACACTAGTGGGGATAATGAAAGATGTAGAGGAGAGTCTCGACGATGTTCGAGACGACTTGCACGAAGTGCGGGCGAAAACTGAAGGCGCTGTGGAAGCTACAACACTTGGGATTAAACCAAGTCAGGCTTAAGGCCCAACTCTAGGATATAAGGTCGACTTATATACATCTGGGCAGCTGCCATAACTCGAGCCTAATACTACTAGTACCTGTACTAGTAATGAGTCACTGTACAAAATATGGAGTCATTCCGAGTCGAACTGACTCACGCGCGCAACCCAGGATACGTACTACTGGATTGGAGTCAGTATGAGTCACGTGCACAGGCAAAGAGGAATCACATGGTAAGAACGATAGGTAAGTGGTCAGGTGATAAGGTCATGTGATGAAAAAGGGGTGGGAACAGATCATGTGATGAGAAAGTATTGGTAAGCAAGTAAAACAGAAGAGTGAGAACGTAACACAACGCCCTTCCTAGAAAGTCACTTCCACATGACTTCATTCACGTGGTTGGTTGCAGGAGTCAGCATCCCACTCTGCACAGTGTAACTCATAAGAGTCGTCCCTGAGGCACATAAGTCCATAGTTGGGGTGGGTTTCGGGCACCACACAACTCATCCCAGTGCAATTGAAATGGGGAACTGGGCATTCGTCATGAGCGTGGAGGGGGGAGTAACACCACCTACAGACGACCCATAATGGGCAATCCTCTTTCACGTGATCTGGGTAGTCATCGTGGCATTTGAGGCAGTAAGGATAAGGGGGACGTTTGCGCTTGTTACCAGTTTCTTCCTGGTTGTCAGATGGTCCTTGACCTGCGAAGATACAAGGGATAAAGGAAGTGGGAGGGGAGGCTGGCCTAGTACAAAGGAGGTGTGGTTGAATGCGCGTCCTAGCTGCTGCGTTAGCCAAGTAGCGCTCCATGTCTAGGAGCTTCTTGTTTGCTTCCCGCTCTTTGTTGTCTAGGTCTAGACGTTGCCTTTTGATCCTCATGACTTCGTCGTATTGGGTGCGGAGTGTGTGTACGTCTGCTATGACGCCCGGATCCCCCAAGTGGTAGAGTGCGTTGTCCACTATAATTCGGCTAGCGCTACTGGGGTGGAAGATGTGAAGGTCGGTGTCTTTAACACCTGGACGACGGAAATTGGGAGTGGGGAATGCCCAAGCGTGAAGTGGGGTGGCATAGACTGGTTTGTTTTTGCCACTAGTGCCTTGATGGACAACGCCATCCTTGAGAGACAAGTAGCGGATATACTTGGCTGCGCGTGGACGTATATCTTCGTCCGTATAGACGAATGGGTAGTGGGCTGGGTTGCCAAGGTTGAACTTCATCCATTCTCCTCCTGGATGGTCGTCGTCCGTGGACACTTCTGTTTGTGTCTCGACGTTAATAGTGATGCGTTGTAGGAGGGTGGGAGGCGGTCCGACTTCTTGGTCGCTGTCCTTGAGGTAGGGTCCTATCATCTCCATGAATACTGGGATGAAGGTGAAGTGCGTGATCTGGTCGAAGACGTCATTGGTAGTGGGTAAAATGGAGGAGTCGGGGTTATGCTGAGCGTAGAGGTCGATATATCCTATGATGTTGTCTGTCCATGTCCTCATAGCATCATTTAAGATGGGATTGGCTTGTCTGTACCTCTTTATAGCCTTGCAGAGTTTGACGATGGAACGTATCTCAGGCTGAGTAGGTTCGCTGTTAAGCCATAGCTGGTGGCGGAACTCAGAAGAGCTAGGAGAGGAGGGGATACGACGTGGTTCAGACTCAGGAGTGGAGTGAGTTCTAGCGTCAGCTTCAGCAGCCCTTTGATCAGCTAGTATAGCCTCTTGTTCCTCAATATATTGGCTAGGTGGCGTGCTGACAGTATATTCGAAAGGGGTATGTGCGCATTCTCCAATACGGTCGGCGAGGGGGCGGTTGCGAAGTTCTATCAGTATTTCTTCACCCATTGTGCTTGGAGATGTTGGAGGTGCCTGAGGTGCTGCCAAGAAACGTGCCGATAGTGTAGGGGGAATAGGGATTGGGGATGGTGACGTCGATGAGAGGTTGGCGAAATTTGTGATTGGAGACTGTGGATCGGAGGTGGATCTCGTCCCAATTAACGGTACAGGTGGTGTCAATAAAGGTTGGGTGGGGTTGGTTGCTTCGTCGAAGGGTGGTGTAGTAGGTGAGGATGTTCCCACTCTGGTGGACTCGGGTGACAAGGGCGTAGTCATCTTTCTGCTCAGTATAGGTTGTGACGAGTGGGGGAAAGATATCTGGGGGAATAAGAGACATGTGGTGAGGTCTTGGTCGTTGTTTTGCATGCTCTTTATACTGCTTGTTTCTCCAAATTTGGCTAAGAGTTCGGGGGCGTGTAGGTCATCCTCATTGACCCATGAGTCATGTGCAGGGGAGTATCCTTTCCATCTTACAAGATATTGTTTCTTCTTCCACCGCCCATATGTGCGTACTTTGATTATCTGTTCTACTTCCCACTCTTCTTCGCCTTCGATGATATCAGGTGGTGGTTCGATAAAATTGGGGCCGTGCTGATCGGTTTCTTTGTAGGGCGTAAGAAGGGAGGCGTGGAATACGTCGTGTATTTTCCAGGTGGGTGGGAGGCTGAGTTTGTAAGCGACGTTTGATATTTTGGCGGCTACCATAAATGGTCTGTACTACCTTGGTGCTAGCTTCGTGGTGATGTTGCTTGGTAATCTGAGGTTTGTTCCTTCGAGCCAAACTTTGGTTCCTACTTCGAATGGCGTAAACCGGGGACATTCTTTGATCCAAGATTCTTGCGCTTTACGTTGAGCTTCTTGAGCGGCATTCCTGGCTTCTTTGATTGCTGACAAACATTGTTCAAATGTGGGGAGGTTCGATAATCTGGTTGGCTGATGAATTTGTGGCATGTACCCGATTAGGAGGTCGAAAGGTGTCTTCTTTGTCGTTGCCAAGGGCCATGAATTCTTTGTATATTGGGCAAGTGGGAGCCATGCGTGCCAGTTGTTCTGCTGCGCACCACAGAAGACTCGGAGGTATTGTTCCAGGGTTTGATTGGTTCTTTCGCTGGATCCGTCGGTCTGAGGGTGGTATGCTGTGCTCATGTTCTGTTTGATGTGAAGGAGCTTACAAAGCTCCGTCGCG
>Ga0307510_10001714_pt1 | contig 24366 bp, 20 predicted proteins | sample 12_EM_MG_FD_207224 | JGI IMG/M metagenome (GOLD analysis project Ga0307510, IMG submission 207224) | Populus trichocarpa ectomycorrhiza microbial communities from riparian zone in the Pacific Northwest, United States - 12_EM | ecosystem: Host-associated > Plants > Roots > Unclassified | place... | reverse complement strand
CAGCAGGGCTTCCCGGCCGCGCATATGATGGTCTGCGGCGTGCTGGGGCCCAAGAGCAATGCGCACGGGCCGAACGAGTTCCTGCACGTGCCCTACGGCAAGAAGCTCACCGCCGCGGTGGCGCAGGTGATGGCCGCCTGTCCCTGAAGTCGTGTTGCGATAGACCGCGCCGCGCTCAGCCGTTGCGGCTGCGGCGCAGCACCAGCAGGCCGAAGCACGCGGCGCTGGCGAGCAGCGCGAACAGCGCGAGCGGCTGACCCAGGTCGCGCAGCGCGGCCAGGCCGTCGCTCATGAACCAGCTCGGCGCATTCGCGAGCCAGGCCATTGCGCCATCGGCGCCGTGCACGCGCGGTGGCGCGTCGTGCACGATGGCCTGGCGGGCGTTGACGAGCAGGCCGCGCAGCGTCTCGCCGATCACCGTGATGCCGTAGAACGTGGCGAGCAGCTTGTGGCCGACGCTCAGCGCGATCGCAAGCACCGGTGCGCCCCAGCGCTTGAGCCATGCCGATGCAGCCATCGCCGCCAGCAGCAGCGGCATCAGCCAGAAGCAGGCCAGCACCACGCCGAACAATGCGCGCAGCAGTCCGAAAAGGCCTGCGGGGATCAGCTCGTGCCACGGCAACGCGAAGCCCGCGCCGATGCCGAACACCTTCCACACCATCGCCAGCCCGATGAACTGGCTCAGCAACGCGCCGACCGCCACCGCGAGCAGCGGCACCAGCACCAGGTGCATCAGCACCGTGGCGCCGATGCTCGCCGAGTGGCTGGTCGGCAGCGAGAGCCAGAACTCGATCGAGCGGTCCTGCTGATCGCGGCGCGCCAGGCCGGAAGTCTGGAATACCAACGCGAACGCGGTGATGCCCAGCACCATCGCCGGCACCGCGGCCATCGCCATCATCATCAGGCTCACGGCCGGCATCGTGCCGAGTTCGCCGGGGCTGAACTCGACCGTGCCGAACGGGATCAGCAGCAGGATCAGCAGCGGCGGCGCGAGCATCAGCACGAGCCAGCCGCGGTGATGCTGCATCCACTCGCGCAGCAGCAGGGTGTTGAAGCGGCTCATCGTCGAGTCTCCTTGTGCGGCGGCCATCTCAGCCCACCGTCCGGTTCATTTCGGGGGCGCGCGTGAGCGCGACGAACAGGTCGACCAGGCTGGGCTGGAAGCGCTGGCCCAGCGCTTCCACATGCGCCGGTGGTGCGCCGTCGAACAGCGCCGCGGCCTGGCCCTGCTGGCGGTAGCGCAGCAGCGGGTGCGCGGCGGCGATCTGGTCCGCGGCCGCAGCGTCGTGGCTCAGGCCGACGAAGCGCTGGTCGAGGTCGACCAGGCTGGTGCTGAGCACGAGCCGGCCTTCGTTGAGCATCATCACGTCGCTGAGCAGCGGCTGGATCTCCTCGACCTGGTGCGTGGAGATCAGCACGCTGCGCTCGCCGTCGCACCACTCGTCGATCAGCATCTCGTAGAACGATTTGCGCGACAGGATGTCCAGGCCCAGCGTGGGTTCGTCGAGGATCATCAGTTTCGCGTCGACCGCGGCGATCAGCGCCAGGTGCAGCTGCACCACCATGCCCTTGGACAGCGTCTTGACCTTGTCGCGCGGGCCGACGCTGGTGCGCTTGAGCAGCGTGCGCGCGCGCTCGGCCGAGAAGCGCGGCTGCAGCCCGCTCATGATGGTGATGAGCTGGTCGACGCGGGCCCAGCGCGGCAGGATCGCCACGTCCGGGATGTAGCACAGCGATTCGAGCAATTCCACGCGCTGGCGGTGCGGGTCCAGGCCCAACACGCGCAGTTCGCCGGTGCTCGGCAGCAGGCCGACCAGCGCCTTCATCAGCGAGGTCTTGCCGGCACCGTTGTGGCCGAGCAGGCCGACCACGCGGCCCTTGGCAACGCTGAAGCCGATGCCGTTCACGGCGGTCTTCTTGCCATAGCGCACCGAGAGGTCGCGAGCTTCGATCAGGTTGGTCGTCGTCATCAGAGATCCCAGTTGAGTTCGCCGGCCTCGATGCCGAGCTGACGCAGTCGCGCCAGCAGCAGCGGCCATTCCTGCGTCAGAAAGCGTTCCCGCTCGCTGCGCCGCAGCCGCTTGCGCGCGCCGCTCTGCACATACATGCCGACGCCGCGGCGGCTCTCGACCAGGCCGTCGTCGACCAGCACCTGCAGGGCGCGGCCCACGGTCAGCGGGTTGATCAGGTACTGGCTCGCCAGCACCCGCACCGAGGGCATCGCTTCGCCTTCGGGCGGATCGCCCGCCAGCAGCTGGCCGGTGAGGCGGTCGGCCAGCTGCCGATAGATCGGCGCTGTCTCGTTCCAGGTGTGCATGAAGAAGATCCGTTCAGTGTGTTACTGATGTAGATCACTGTAGCGGCGGGTGGCGCGCCGATCGCGGGCTTTGCGACAGTCTGCAGAACCGGCCGACAGACCGGCGGCGCGCTCGATCAGGCCGACACCGGCAGTGCCAGCATGTCGCGGCCCAGCGCCTCTGCGACCTCGATGCCATCGACCCCGGCCGACATGATCCCGCCCGCGTAGCCCGCGCCTTCGCCGGCCGGGTACAGGCCCTTCACGTTCAGGCTCTGGAAGTCGCGCCCGCGCGTGATGCGCAGCGGCGACGAGGTGCGCGTCTCCACACCCGTGAGCACCGCGTCGGCGCGGCCGAAGCCCTTGATCTGGCGCTCGAAGGCGGGCAGGGCCTCGCGCAGCGCGGCGATCGCGTAGTCGGGCAGGCTCTCGTTGCCGCGCTCGCCGAGGTCGGTGAGGTGCACGCCCGGCTTGTACGAGGGCAGCACGTTGCCGAACTCGCGCGAGCGCTGGCCCTTGACGAAATCGCCGACCAGCTGCCCGGGTGCTTCGTACGTGCCGCCGCCGAGCTCGAACGCGCGCGACTCCCAGAAGCGCTGGAACGCGATGCCGTCGAGCGGGTTCACCGGGCCGTCGGTGCGGCCGTCCTGGCGGTAGTCTTGCGGCGCGATGCCGACCACGATGCCGGCGTTCGCATTGCGCTCGTTGCGCGAATACTGGCTCATGCCGTTGGTGACGACGCGGCCCGGCTCCGAGGTGGCCGCGACCACCGTGCCGCCCGGGCACATGCAGAAGCTGTAGACCGAGCGGCCGTTCTTCGCGTGGTGCACCAGCTTGTAGTCGGCCGCGCCGAGGATCTCGTTGCCCGCGTTCGGCCCGAAGCGCGCCGCGTCGATCACCGACTGCGGGTGCTCGATGCGAAAGCCGATCGAGAACGGCTTGGGTTCCATGTAGACGCCGCGCGCATGCAGCATCTCGAAGGTGTCGCGCGCGCTGTGGCCGAGCGCGAGCACGACGTGGTCGGTGGCGATCTGCGTGCCGTCGTGCAGCGTGACGCCGTGGATCGCGCCGCCCTCGATCAGCACATCGGTCACGCGCTGCTCGAATCTGATCTCGCCGCCCAGCGCCTCGATGTCGGCGCGCATCTTCTCGACCATGCCGACAAGACGGAAGGTGCCGATGTGCGGCTTGGCCACATAGAGAATCTCGTCGGGCGCGCCGGCCTTCACGAACTCGGCGAGCACCTTGCGCGTCAGGTGCCGCGGGTCGCTGATCTGGCTCCACAGCTTGCCGTCGGAGAACGTGCCCGCGCCGCCCTCGCCGAACTGCACGTTCGATTCGGGGTTCAGCACCTTCTTGCGCCACAGGCCCCAGGTGTCCTTGGTGCGCTCGCGCACTTCCTTGCCGCGTTCGAGCACGATGGGCCGCAGGCCCATCTGCGCCAGGATCAGCGCGGCGAAGATGCCGCACGGGCCGAAGCCAATGACGACAGGGCGGCGCGCCGGCGGCGTGCTCGCGTGGCCGACGAAGTGGTAGGCGGTGTCGGGCGTGGGCCGGATGTGCTGGTCGCCCTGCAGACGGGCGAGCACGGCGGCCTCGTCGACGAGCTCGCAATCGATCGTGTAAGTCAGCACGATCGCGGACTTTTTGCGCGCGTCGTAGCTGCGCTTGAACACCGTGAAGTCAGTCAACGCGGCGTCGGCAATGCCGAGCCGCGCGACGATGGCCGGCCGCAGCGCATCGGCGGCGTGGTCCAGCGGCAGTCGCAGTTCGGTGATTCTGAGCATCGCAGGATTTTCGCCGGCTCAGGCCGTGATGCTCGGCGGGTCGTCGCTGATGCCCGGCTCGGGCTGCTCGACCGAGCGCATCTCGTCGAGCGGCGCGTCGGCCAGCACAGGCGCGGTCTCGGTGTCGGTCGGGACGACCGGCTCCTGCGGCAGGAAGCCGCCCGACTGATGCGACCACAGCTTCGCGTAGTGGCCGCCCAGCCGCAGCAGCTCGTCGTGCGTGCCGTGTTCGACGATGCGGCCCTGCTCCAGCACGATCAGCCGGTGCATGCGCGCGATGGTCGACAGCCGGTGCGCGATCGCGATCACGGTCTTGCCTTCCATCAGCCCGAGCAGCTGTTCCTGGATCGCGAGCTCGACCTCGCTGTCGAGTGCCGAGGTGGCCTCGTCGAGCACGAGGATGGGCGCGTCCTTCAGCACCACGCGCGCGATCGCGATGCGCTGGCGCTGCCCGCCGCTCAGCTTGACGCCGCGCTCGCCCACGTGCGCGTCGTAGCCGGTGCGGCCCTGCCAGTCGCTGAGGTCGGTGATGAACTCGTGCGCATGCGCCTTGCGCGCCGCTGCGACGATCTCCTCGCGCGTGGCGCCCGGGTGGCCGTAGCCGATGTTCGCGGCGATCGAGCGGTGCAGCAGCGAGGTGTCCTGCGTGACCATGCCGATCGCGGCGCGCAGGCTTTCCTGGGTGACATGGCCGATGTCCTGGCCGTCGATGCGGATGCTGCCTTGCTCGACCTCGTGAAAGCGCAGCAGCAGGTTCACCAGCGTCGACTTGCCCGCGCCCGAACGCCCGACCACACCCACGCGCTCGCCGGGCCGGATCACGAGGTTCAGCTCGTCGAGCACGCGCTTGCCGTCGCGCCGGCCGTAGGTGAAGCTCACCCGCTCGAAGCGGATCTCGCCGTGCGGCACCTCGAGTTCGCGCGCGGCGGGGCTGTCGGTCAGCGTGTGCGGCACGGCGATCGTCTCCATGCCTTCCTGCACCACCCCCACGTTCTCGAAGATGCCGGTCACCTCCCAGCTCACCCAGCCGGCCACGTTGGCGATCTGCCACGCCAGCGGCAGCGCGGTGGCGACAACGCCCGCGCTCGCCTGGCCGTGCGCCCACAGCAGCACGCCGATGCTCGCGGTGCTGACCAGCAGCAGCGCGTTCATCACCGAGAGCGTGGCCATGAAGCGCGTCGTCACGCGCATGTGCGCGGCGATCGCCTCGGTGTGCTCGTCGACGACCTCGCGCACATACGCGTCTTCGTCGCGCGTGCGCGCGAAGAGTTTCACGGTGAGGATGTTGGTATAGCTGTCCACCACACGGCCCATCACCATCGAACGCAGCTCGGAGCTGAGCTTGGCGCGGTCGCGCATGCGCGGCACGAAGTAGCGCAGGAAGAAGACATAGCCGCAGAACCACAGCAACGTGGGCACCGCGAGGCGCCAGTCGGCCGAGGCCATCAGCAGCAGCGACGAGATGCCGTAGATCGCGATGTACCAGAGCGCGCGGATGCTGCTGACGACGCACTCGCGCACCGCGTTGCTGGTCTGCATCACGCGGTTCGCGATGCGCCCGGCGAAATCGTTCTGGAAGAACGGCCAGCTCTGGCGCACCACGTGCCAGTGGCTCTGCCAGCGGATCAGGCTGGTCACGCCGGGCACGACCGCGTTGTTGCGCACGAGGCTGTCGGCGATCAGCGCGAGCGGGCGGCCGACGAGCACGGTGCCGGCCATCAGCAACAGCATCGGCGTGGCGGCGATGAAGGCGGCGCTGCGGTCGGCCGACTGCATCAGCGTGACCAGCTTGCCGATGATCACCGGGATCAGCGTGTCGATCAGCGCGACACCCAGGCCGGTGGCGAACATCGCGAGGTAGAGCCCGCGCGTCTGGCGGATGAAGTGCCAGTAGAACGCGACCAGCCCCGCCGGCGGCGGCCCGGGCGGCGCCATCGTGGGCTGGATGCGGGTTTCGAAGAAGGCGAACATGGGCGTGAGGGCGGTGCGGCTCTGCATTCTCGCCGCCCATGAAAAAGGCCGCCCGGAGGCGGCCTGGATCGCGGCGCGGGTGGCGCGCTGCGGCTCAGCCTGGCTGGAAGGCGAGCTCAGCCTTGCTGACGCGAGAACAGCGTCTTCACGCGTTGCGCGAAACGCGCCGGCGCGGCGGTGTGCTGGTTGGCACGGCGTGCGGCGACCGCGGCGTCGTCGTAGTCGGTGCGTTGCAGCGTGCCGGCGGCGGCGGCTTCGAGCACGTCTTCCTTCACTTCGGCGCGGGTCAGCGTCGAGCGGGCGGCCAGCACTTCGGTGCCGTACGGGTTGTACGTGCGGTTCGCGTCCGGGCCGCGCAGCGCCTTGCGCGCGGTCTTGGCGGCGACCAGGTCGGCGGCCACGTCGGCACGGGTGCGGGTCGAGATCGCGGCCGGCGTGCGGTCGGCGTCGTAGTCGGTGCGTTGCAGCGTGTTGTTGGCCACGGCCTGCGCCAGTTCGGCCTTCACTTGCTCGCGGCTCACCGGCGCGGCTTCGTCGGCCAGGGCCACGGTGCTGCTGAGGACGGAGATCGCGATGGTCGCGGCGAAGAGAAGCTTGCTGTTCATGATGTGTCTTTCTATCCAGTTCGTTTGAGACTCCGGGCAGGCGGCGAAGGGTCTGAAGTGCCGTCTTGTCCAGCCTCGGTGAGTTCTGCCTCATCGATGGAATGAACTGTAGGCATTGCCGCCCCATCAATAAACAGCGTGTGTTTCAATTGCGTATTGCTGAAATAGAAACAAACCGGGGGTTGAGAAATGGACCGACTCCATTCCATGCGCGTTTTCTCGCGGGTGATCGAGCAGGGCAGCTTCGCCAAGGCGGCGCGTGAGCTGAACCTCTCGCCGGCGGTGGTGACGCGGCTCGTGGCCGACCTCGAGGAGCACCTCGGCGCGCGCCTCATCAACCGCACCACGCGGCGCCTGTCGCTGACCGACACCGGCGAGCTCTACCTCGATCGGGTGCGCCACATCCTGACCGAGGTCGAGGAAGCGGAAGCGCTCGCCACTGCGGCCACCTCGGAGCCGCGCGGCCATTTGCGCCTGCTGTGCCCGCCGGCGTTCGCGGTGCACCAGATCGCCAAGCACCTGCCGAAGTTTCGCGCGCTGTACCCGCGCGTGACGCTGGAGCTGTCGGTGCCGGGCGTGGTGGAAACCGTCGACGAGAACTTCGACGTCACCATCCTCACCGAAGGCCGGCGCCCGCTGGACGGCAGCTTCGTCGCGCGGCGGCTGGCGCGCTCCGAGGTGATCGCGTGCGCGTCGCCCGAGTACCTCGACCGCCGCGGCCGGCCGCAGCATCCCAGCGAGCTTGCGAACCACGACTCGATGGTGCCGAGCTTTCTGCGCGAGGTGGTCTGGCACCGCGGCGCGTTCGGCGACGACGAGCCCGAGGGCGAGTCGGTGACGATGATGCCCTCGCACTCGGCGCTGAGCACCGTCCACACCGACACGATGTATGCCGCGGCGCTGGCCGGCATGGGCATCACCGGGCTGCCGTCGTTCGTGGCCGAGGACGCGCTGATGGAGAACGCGCTGGAGCGCGTGCTGCCGCAATGGCATCTGCTGACGACCACGCTCTACGCCGGCATGCCCACGCGCAAGCACGTGCCGGCGCGCACCCGGGTGTTCGTCGACTTCCTGGTGAAGACCTTCGGCGGCGAGGACCGCGATCCGTGGCTGATCGCCGCGGGCTGCGAGACCAAGGTGCCGGCCAAGCGCGCGCCGGCGCAGGCGCCGCTGGCGTTTCAGTAGCGAACGCGAGCGAAGCGGCAGCGCGAACTCAGTTGAAGACCTCGACGCGCTCCGCGCCCATCAGCGGCTCGAGCAGCCGCGACAGGGGCCGCAGCGCGTTGTAGCGCGCCGAGACCTTGTGCGCGTACGCGAAGAAGCGCGGCAGGTCCTGGCTGTAGGCGGGCTTGGCGTCGCGGTGCTTGAGCCGGCAGAAGATGCCCAGCACCTTCAGATGGCGCTGCAGGCCCATCCATTCGATCTGGCGCCAGAACTCGCCGAAGTCGTCGGTGAGCGGCAAGCCGGCCTTGCGCGCCGCTTCCCAGTAGCGCACGGCCCAGTCGATCTCCTGTTCCTCGTCCCACGAGATGAAGGCATCGCGCAGCAGCGAGGCGATGTCGTAGGTGATGGGGCCGCGCACCGCGTCCTGGAAGTCGAGGATGCCGGGGTTGGCGGCGGGGCACACCATCAGGTTGCGCGGCATGTAGTCGCGATGCACCGCGACCACGGGCTGGGCGAGCGCGCTCTGCACCAGCAGGTCGCAGCTGTCCTGCCAGACCTGCTGGTCGTCGGCGTTCCAGGTGGCGGCGCATTCGATGCTCACGCACCAGTCGGGGAACAACGCGAGCTCGTGCCGGAGCAGGGCGTCGTCGTATGCCGGCAGCGTGCTTGCGTCGCCGCGCAGCTGCCATTGCACCAGCGCGTTGGTGGCGTCGCGCATCAGCGCGTTCACGCTGCGGGTGTCATGGCGTGCGACGGCCTCGTTCAGTGCGCCGAGGTAAAGCTGCGAGCCCAGATCGGTCAGCAGCAGAAAGCCGTGGGCCTCGTCCTGCTCCAGCACGCGCGGTGCGTGAAGGCCGGCGTCGTGCAGCAATGCGGCCACCGCGATGAAGGGGCGCACGTCTTCCTGCGGCGGTGGCGCGTCCATCACGATGAAGCTCGCGCCGTGCGCGCCGTCTACGCGGAAGTAGCGCCGAAAGCTCGCGTCGCTCGACGCGCTGAGCAGCGAGGCCACCTGCAGATCGTGGGCCGGCGCGATCGCCGACAGCCACTGCGTGAAGGCCTGCTGGCGGGCCGGATCGGGCCAGGCGATGGCGGCGGATGTTTCGGGTGAGTTCAAGCGGTGCTTCAGGCGGTCGCCACCCCGGAGGGCACTGCGATTTGTGGGGCAAGGCCGCGGGTGGCCTCGTGGATAATCGATTCTACAAACCGCGCAGCGATCTACTCTCCTTATCGTCCCTGGTGCTCTCACTCAGAACCCGCGCGGCACCCCCGCGACTCACGACCCTGGCCGCATCGCTCGCTGCGCTGCTCGCCGCGCCTGCGTGGGCCCAGGCGACCGACCCGCCCGACGAACCGATCGAGTTGCGGCCGTCGTCGATGCTGCAGCCGCCGGTGCGCGGCGAGGCCTCGCGCAAGCTGCCCATCATCCTGCGCGCGCAAAAGCTCTCGGGTCGTCCTGATCTCGACACCGTGGCGGAAGGCGACGCCGAGTTCCGCCGCGGTGGCATGGTGGTGCGCGCCGATCGCCTGAGCTATGACGAAGCCGAAGACCTCGCCGTGGCGCACGGCAGCGTGCGCATCAGCCGCGACGGCAACATCTACACCGGCCCCGAACTGCAGCTGAGGGTGCAGCGCTTCGAGGGCTTCTTCCTGAAGCCCACGTACTACTTCAGCCGCAATGGCGCCGGCGGCAAGGCCGAGCGCATCGACTTCATCGACGACCAGCGCGCGATCGCCACCGCCGCCGACTACACCAGCTGCCCGGCAGACGGCTCCGGCGGTCCGGCCTGGCTGCTCACGACCGACCGCGTGCACCTCGATTTCTCGACCAACGAAGGCGTGGCCGAAGGCGGCGTGCTGCGCTTCCTGGGCGTGCCGATACTCGCCGCGCCCAAGCTGAGCTTCCCGCTCACCGACGCGCGCAAGTCGGGCTGGCTGCCGCCGAGTTTCGGGCTCGATTCGAAGAGCGGCTTCCAGACCTCGATCCCGTACTACTGGAACATCGCGCCGAACCGCGACGCCACCTTCACGCCCGAGGTCAGCACGCGGCGCGGGCCGTCGCTCGCGAGCGAGTTCCGCTATCTGGAGCCCAGCTACAGCGGCGAGGCCAAGTTCGATCTGCTGCCCTACGACCGCGCGACCGGCACCACGCGCTATGCGATCTCGGGCACGCATGACAGCGACTTCGGCAACGACCTGCTGCTGAAGATGAAGCTGCTGCGCGTGTCCGACAACGACTACTGGAAAGACTTCCCGGCCGACGTCACCAGTCTCACGCCACGCCTGCTCGCCACCGACCTGCAACTGAGCCGCCCGTTCGGCGACTGGACCACCTACGCGCGGCTGCAGCAGTGGCAGGTGCTGCAGACCGAAGACACCTCGACGCGCATCGAAGCGCCGTACGAGCGCACGCCGCAACTCGGCGCGCGCTATCTGGGGCGCGTGGGCGCGGGCTTCGAGATCGGCTTCGAAGGCGAGTTCAACCGCTTCACCAACCCGACCGATGCATCGCTGCTGCCGCGTCCCACGGGCACGCGGCTGCACGCGCTGGGCAGCATCAGCCGGCCCTACGTGACGCCGGGCTGGACGCTCACGCCCAAGGTCTCGTTCAACGCCGCGTCCTATTCGCTCGACTCGAATTCGATCGACACCACCACGATCGGCCGCAGCCCGTCGCGCGTGATCCCCACGCTGAGCCTGGACAGCGCCTGGGTCTTCGAGCGCGAGACCAGCTTCTTCGGCCGCTCGATGCGCCAGACGCTGGAGCCGCGGCTGTTCTACGTGAACACGCCGTACAAGAGCCAGGCCGATCTGCCGAACTTCGACGCGTATGCGAAGGACTTCAACTTCGATTCGATCTTCACCGACAACGCCTTCTCCGGCGTCGACCGCGTCTCCGACGCGCACCAGGTCACCGCCGGCGTGACCACGCGCTTCCTGAACCCGGACACCGGCGCCGAGATGCTGCGCCTCGGCGCCGCGCAGCGCTATCTGCTGCGCGACCAGCTCGTCACGCCCGATGCGGTGCCGCTCACGCGCCGCCTGTCCGACCTGCTGCTGCTGGGCTCGACGACGCTGATTCCGGCCTGGACGCTCGAAGCCTCGGTGCAGTACAGCCCGGACAACGACCGCGTCACGCGCTCGGTGGTCAGCGCGCGCTATTCGCCGGGGCCGTACCGCACCATCAGCGCCACCTACCGCCTCACGCGCGGCCTGAGCGAACAGGTCGAGCTGGGCTGGCAATGGCCGCTGTACGGCAGCACCCCGAACGAGTCGCGCGCGGCGTCGCGTTCGTCCGACGGCGGCGGCAGCTGCACCGGCAGCTGGTACGGCGTGGGCCGCATCAACTACAGCACGCTGGAACGGCGCCTGACCGATGCCATCGTCGGCGTCGAATACGACGCCGGGTGCTGGATCGGGCGCGTCGTCGCGAGTCGCCAGTCGACCGGCCTGAGCGAAGCGACCACGCGTTTGCTGCTGCAACTGGAGCTGGTGGGCCTGTCCAAGCTGGGTACCAACCCGCTGCAGGTCTTGAAGGACAATATCCCCGGCTACAAGCTTCTGCGCGAGGGACGCGCCGAGCCTCTTCCGTCGAGTACCTATGACTGATTCGTTGTTGTTCCTTCTTCGTGCGCGCGCGCTGCGCACTGCGGTGCTTGCGACCCTGGTGGTCGGGCTCGCGCCGTGCGCGCTCGCGCAGACGCGGACCACGACGCCGGCGATGGCCGACTACATCGTCGCGATCGTCAACCAGGAGCTCGTCACCAATGCCGAGCTGCAGCTGCGCCTGGCGCGCATCCGCGAAGACGCTGCGCGAACCAGGACCCAGCTGCCGCCCGAGGCCGAGCTGCGCAAGCAGGTGCTGGAAGCGCTGATCGACGAGCGCGTGCAGGTCACCAACGCGCGCGAGACCGGGCCCCGGATCGACGAAGGCGAGCTCGATCGCGCGGTGGCCAATGTCGCGGTGCAGAACCAGATGTCGATGCAGCAACTGCGCGTTCGCCTGCAGCAGCAAGGTCTGGCCTACAGCACGTTTCGCAACAATGTAAAAGACCAGATGCTGATGGAGCGCGTGCGCGAGCGCGAGGTCAACCAGCGCATCCGCGTCGGCGGCGAGGAGATCGATCGCCTGATCGAGCAGCGCCGTGCGGCGGCAGGCACCTCGGTGCAGCTGAACATCGCGCAGATCCTCGTCACGGTGCCCGAAGGCGCGGCACCCGATGTGGTCGCGCAGCGCAAGGCGCGTGCCGACGCGGCGCTGGCGCGAGTCAAGGGCGGCGAGGCCTTCGATGTCGTCGCGAAGGAGATTTCCGAAGACGGCAACAAGGCGCAGGGCGGCGTGATCGGCATGCGCCCGATGGACCGCCTGCCCGACGTCTTCGTCGATGTCGTGCGCAGCCTCAAGGCCGGCGACATCTCGCCCACTTTGCTGCGCAGCGGCGCCGGCTTTCACGTGCTGAAGCTGGTCGATCGGCAGGATGGCGGCGCGTTCACGATCCAGCAGACGCATGCGCGGCACATCCTGCTGCGCGTCTCGGAGCAGCTCTCGGCAGAAGCCGCCAGCCGGCGCCTGGCCGAGTTCAAGCGCCAGATCCTCAGCGGCGCCAAGCTGTTCGAGCAGCTGGCGCGCGACAACTCCGAAGACGGCAGCTCGGCCGGCGGCGGCGATCTCGGCTGGACCTCGCCCGGCACCTTCGTGCCCGAGTTCGAGGAGACGATGAACGCGTTGCCGCTGAACGGCATCTCCGATCCCCTGACCTCGCGCTTCGGCGTGCACCTGATCCAGGTGCTGGAGCGGCGCCAGGTGAATCTCGACGTCAAGCAGCAACGCGAACAGGCGCGCAACGTGTTGCGCGAGCAGAAGTTCGAGGAGGCCTACACCGAGTGGGTCCGCGATCTGCGCGGCCGTGCGTACATCGAGCTGCGCGAACCGCCGCAGTAAACGAGACGACGTTGAAGCACATCGCGCGCAAGCGCTTCGGCCAGCACTTCCTGACCGATGGCGCGGTGATCGATGCCATCGTCGATCTGATCGCGCCGCAACCCGGCCAGGCTTTGATCGAGATCGGCCCGGGTCTGGGCGCGATGACGAACCCGCTGCTGGCGCGCTGCGAGAAGCTCACCGTGATCGAGCTCGACCGCGATCTGGCGCAGCGCCTGCGTGCGCGGCCGGGCATAGCGGTCATCGAGGCCGATGTGCTGCAGGTCGATTTCGCCGCGCTGGCGCTGGCGCACGGGCAGCCGCTGCGGGTCGTCGGCAACCTGCCGTACAACATCTCGTCGCCCATCCTGTTCCACCTGCTCGGCGTGGCCGACCGGGTGGTCGATCAGCACTTCATGCTGCAAAAGGAAGTGGTGGAGCGCATGGCGGCCGGGCCGGGCACCAAGGACTACGGGCGGCTCAGCGTGATGCTGCAATGGCGCTACGACATCGAGTCGGTGCTGGATGTCGGCCCGGACTCGTTCGACCCGCCGCCGCGTGTGGACTCGGCCATCGTGCGCATGCTGCCGCTGCCCGACGCGCCGGGTGTCGACCCCACGCTGCTCAGTGAACTGGTGCGCGTGGCGTTCTCGCAGCGCCGCAAGCTGCTGCGCCACACGCTCGGGCGCTGGTTGGAGGAGCGCGCGTTCGCCGGCACGTTCGACGTGCAGCGGCGTGCCGAAGAAGTGCCGGTCGCCGACTACCTCGCGCTCGCCGCGTCGCTCAAGTAAAAGCAACAGAAGCAAAAACGCCCTGCGGTGCAGGGCGTCTCTGACGAGCCGGCAAAGCTGCCGGCTTCAGCCTTGGCTCAAGCGGCGTTGAGCCACATCGCCGTGTCGAAGGCGCTGCTCATCATCGGCATGTTCATGCCGAAGTTGTTCTGCGCTGCGCTCTTGGCGGCCGGCTTGACCGGCTTGTCTGCAATGCTGGGGGCCACATCCGTCGCCCGCTCCCATGACCCGAGTTCTTGGGAGCGGGCTACTGAAAAGAATAGAAGCACCTGAAGGGAATCTTCCGTTCGGCCCAGAAGTCGGCCGCATCGCGGAAGACATCGAGCAGGCTTTCGCGTGCTTCGCGGTCAAAGCGCGGGTTGTCAGGCAACTGCTCGAGCACGACCACGAAGCCGGGCTGCGACCCGGACTTGTGGACCAGGTCCGTCATGCAGTCGTACAGCGCATCCAGGTTCTTGCCGAAATGCGCCGGGAAGGTGAACGCCTGCGCAATGGCTTCGAGAACGTCCTGCTTGGACTGGGCCGCCGTCAGATTCGCGTAGAGAAAATGCTGGCCGGCGCCTTGCGCCGCTTCCATCAGATCCTCCACGCGAAACGCGCGGATCGATTGGACAATGTTTGGACGGACTGTCTGCAACAGCATGGTCACGTTCCTCCTCGAGTCAAAAAAGTCAAACTTCAAACACAAACTTCAGGCAGCGATCACGGCACGATTCTTTGAAAGCTCGCGTAGTGATCGCCGGTATAAAAACAGGCCTCAGGGGCTTCGACGCGCTGGCCGCCGCAAACGATGCGGCGTGCGCCGCGGTCGCGTGCTCCGGGGGTTCGAACCGTGTATTCGTGATAGAACCCGCGCGGCTGGCGCGGCAGCATGCGCTCGCGGTTGCCGAACACCGTGCCATCCTTGCCGTGAGGAAAAGGACCGCCCTGCAGGATCAGCCGGTGGGTGGTCCGCGCCTCGGCCGGGAGTTCGGCCAATGCCACGGTGGACAGGTCTGCCGGCACAACGCCGCGAGCCTGAGCCACGCCACCCAGCAGAGCGGCACTTGCCAGAGTGACAACCAGCCCCGTCTTGTGCAGAGCTTGCCACCACAGTGGCCGACCAGTGAAAGACACGGGAAATCCCTGAATTCAGAAGGCCCGATGTTACCGAATGGGGCTGAAAACCTCAAGCCTTTGCCTCAAATTGGGGCAATCGGATTGGGATTGTTGTGAGCGCTTGCTCTCAGGGAATGAGTTGTCAACGTGAAGTTTTGTGGCGATAAACCGTGACGGTGATCGGGTGGATCAGCGCGTCACGAAGTGTTCACAAAGCCTTCGGGTTTTCCCGGACTTTGAAGAAATGCACTCTTTCAGCGCGCCGCGTTCGCGTCCGCCACCGCCAGCGCGGTCATGTTGATGATGCGGCGGACCGTCGCCGACGGCGTCAGGATGTGCACCGGAAGCGCGGCGCCCAGCAGCACCGGGCCGATCGCGATGCCGCCGCCGGCGGCGGTCTTCAGCAGGTTGTAGCTGATGTTGGCGGCGTCGATGTTCGGCAGCACCAGCAGGTTGGCCTCGCCCGTCAGCGCGCTGCCCGGCATCACGCTCTTGCGATGAATGGGGTCGAGCGCGGTGTCGCCGTGCATCTCGCCGTCGACCTCCAGCCAGGGCGCCTGCTGCTGCAGCAGCGCGAGCGCGTTGCGCATCTTCACGGCCGACGGCTGGTTGCTCGATCCGAAGTTGCTGTGCGAGAGCAGCGCGGCCTTGGGTTGCAAACCGAAGCGCATCATTTCCTCGGCCGCCATGATCGTGATCTCGGCGAGCTGTTCGGCGGTCGGGTCGTAGTTGACGTGCGTGTCGACCAGCATCACCTGGCGGCCCGGCAGGATCAGCCCGTTCATGCAGGCGTAGGTCTTCGCACCTTCGCGCTTGCCGATGACTTGATCGATGTAGTGCAGGTGCATCGCGGTCGTGCCCCAGGTGCCGCACAGCATGCCGTCGACCTCGCCCGACTTCAGCAGCATCGCGCCGATCAGCGTCAGGCGCCGGCGCATCTCGATCTTGGCCAGCTGCGCGGTCACGCCCTGGCGCTCGGTCATGCGGTGGTAGCTCTGCCAGTAGTCGCGGAAGCGGTGGTCGTCTTCGGTGTTGACGACGTCGTAGTCGACACCGGCCTTGAGCCGCAGGCCGAACTTCTCGGTGCGCTGCGCGATGATCTCGGGCCGGCCGATGAGCGTCGGGCGCGCCAGGCCGTCGTCGACGACCACCTGCACCGCGCGCAGCACGCGCTCTTCTTCGCCTTCGGCGAACGCGACGCGCTTGTTCACCGCGCGCTTGGCCATCGCGAAGATCGGCTTCATCGTCGTGCCGGACGCGTAGACGAAGGTCTGCAGCCGCTCGATGTAGGCGTCCATGTCCTTGATCGGGCGTGCCGCCACGCCGGATTCGACCGCCGCCTTGGCCACGGCCGGCGCGATCTTCATCATCAGGCGCGGGTCGAACGGCTTCGGGATCAGGTACTCGGGGCCGAAGCTCAGGTTCGCGCCCACATACGCTGCGGCCACGACCTCGCTCTGCTCGGCCTGCGCCAGCTCGGCGATCGCGTGCACTGCGGCGATCTCCATCTCGATCGTGATCGTGGTCGCGCCGCAATCGAGCGCGCCGCGGAAGATGTACGGGAAGCACAGGACGTTGTTGACCTGGTTCGGGTAGTCGGTGCGGCCGGTGGCGATGAGTGCATCGGAGCGCACTTCCATCACTTCTTCGGGCAGGATTTCGGGCGTCGGATTCGCGAGCGCGAAGATCATCGGGTTCGGCGCCATCGAGGCCACCATGTCCTTCTTCAGCACACCGCCTGCCGAGAGGCCGAGGAAGATGTCGGCGCCCTTGATCACCTCGGCGAGCGAACGCAGCGGGGTCTTCTGCGCGAAGCCGACCTTGTCTTCGTCCATCAGCTCGGTGCGGCCTTCGTAGACCACGCCGGCGAGGTCGGTGACCCAGATGTTCTCGCGCGGCAGGCCCAGCTTCATCAGCAGCCCGAGGCACGCCAGCGCCGCGGCGCCGGCGCCCGAGGTCACGAGCTTGACCTCCTTGATGCTCTTGCCCGAAACCTTCAGCCCGTTCAGCAGCCCCGCGCCGACGACGATGGCCGTGCCGTGCTGGTCGTCGTGGAACACCGGGATCTTCATGCGCGCCCGCAGCGCGCGTTCCACGTAGAAGCAGTCGGGCGCCTTGATGTCTTCGAGGTTGATGCCGCCGAAGGTGGGTTCGAGCGCGGCGATCACGTCGACCAGCTTGTCGAGGTCGGTCTCGGCGACCTCGATGTCGAACACGTCGATGCCGGCGAACTTCTTGAACAGCACGCCCTTGCCTTCCATCACCGGCTTGGCGGCCAGCGGCCCGATGTTGCCAAGACCCAGCACCGCGGTGCCGTTGGTGATGACCGCGACGAGGTTGCCGCGCGCCGTGTAGCGGAACGCGTTGGCCGGGTCGGCGACGATCTCCTCGCATGCCGACGCCACGCCCGGCGAATACGCCAGCGCGAGATCGTGCTGGTTGATCATCTGCTTGGTGGCGTGGATGGCCACCTTGCCCGGCGTCGGGAACTCGTGGTACTCCAGCGCGGCGCGACGCAGGTCGGCGGCCTTTTGTTCAGATGCGGTGGACATGCGGCTTGTCTCGGCAGTTGTTGAAGGGGCCGCCAGCTCGCGTCTGGGCGGGGGGCCATTGTAGAAGTCGGCTCGGCCATCGGACCAGCCGCCGATAATGCCGATGCCGCATCGATGCAGAGTCGCGTCGCATGCGCTGTCACGGTGCACGCTCCATGTCGCTCGGCGAATTCGATCTGATAGCCAAATACTTCACCCGCACCGTGACGCGGGCGGCGCTCGGCGTGGGCGACGACTGCGCGCTGTTCTCGGCGTCGCCCGGCATGCAGCTCGCGGTGTCGAGCGACATGCTGGTCGAGGGCCGCCACTTCCTGCCCACCGTGCCGCCGCAGCGCCTGGGCCACAAGGCGCTCGCGGTCAACCTCAGCGATCTCGCCGCCTGCGGCGCCCGCCCGCTGGCTTTCACGCTCGCGCTGGCATTGCCGCGCGTCGACGAGCAGCTGCTCGAAGGCTTTGCGCGCGGCCTGCTCGCGCTGGCCGACGCGCACGAGTGCGAACTGATCGGCGGCGACACCACGCAAGGCCCGTTCAACATCTGCATCACCGTGTTCGGCGAGTTGCCGCAGGGCCAGGCGTTGTTGCGCTCCGGCGCGCAGCCTGGCGACGATCTTTACGTGAGCGGCACGCTGGGCGATGCGCGGCTCGCGCTCGAAGCGTTTCGCGGCACGGTCGCGCTCGATGGTGCGGCCTTCGAGAGCACGCGCCTGGCGATGGAGCAACCGCAGCCGCGCGTGGCGCTGGGCATGGCGCTGCGCGGCATCGCCACGAGTGCGATCGACGTGTCCGACGGGCTGCTCGGCGACCTCGCGCATGTGCTGCGGCGCTCCAAGGTGGGCGCCGAGGTCGATGTCGATGCGCTGCCGCGCAGCGCGGCCTTGCGCGCGATGCCGCTGCAATGGCAGCGCGAATGCACGCTCGCCGGCGGCGACGACTACGAACTCGTCTTCACCGCGCCGCCGCAGCGCGCGGCACAGGTGCGCGAGGCCGCACGCGGTGCGCGCGTCGACGTGACCCGCATCGGCAGCATCTCGCCGGCGCCCGGGCTGCGACTGCTCGGCGCCGATCGCCAGACCATCGCGAACACCTTCGGCTCCTTCGACCACTTCAAGACATGACGCCCACGCCGCCTGCCCTCAACCCGCCGCTGGCCACCGCGGCGCGCAAGCCGACCTGGCGCTTTCTGCTGTCGCACCCGGCGCACGCGATCGCGCTCGGCTTCGGCAGCGGGCTGTCGCCGATCGCGCCCGGCACCGTCGGCACCTTGTGGGCGTGGGTCTCGTTCCTGGTGCTGCAGCCGCACCTGAACGACCCGCAATGGGCGCTGCTGCTGGCCGGCAGCGCCATCGTCGGCTGGTGGGCCTGCACCGTGACCGCGCGCCACCTGGCGCTCGCCGACCCCGGCGCGATCGTGTGGGACGAGATCCTCGCGTTCTGGCTGATCCTGTGGCTGATCGCGCCGGCCGGCGTGTGGGGCCAGCTGTGGGCCTTCGTGCTGTTCCGCATCTTCGACGCCGCCAAGCCCGGCCCGGTGGCGTGGGCCGATCAGCTGTTCAAGGTCAAGCGCGGCGTGCCGATCGGCTGGGCCCAGGGCTTCGGCATCCTGTTCGACGATCTCGTGGCCGCACTGTGCGCGCTGCTGCTGATCGCGCTCTGGCGGTGGTGGTGATGCTGGCCCGCTTCGAGCCCGCGGTGGACGCGCTCGCCCAGGCGCTGCGCGCGCGCGGTGCCAAGATCGCCACGGCAGAGTCGTGCACCGGCGGGCTGATCGCTGCAGCGTGCACCGCAGTCGCGGGTTCCAGCGACTGGTTCGAGCGCGGCTTCGTGACGTACTCGAACGAGGCCAAGGTCGAGTCGCTCGGCGTGCCGATGGCGTTGATCCAGGCGCACGGCGCGGTCAGCGAGGAGGTCGCGCGGGCGATGGCCGAAGGCGCGTTGGCTCACTCGCGCGCCACGCTCGCGGTGGCCGTCACCGGCATCGCCGGTCCGGGTGGCGCGACGCCGGGCAAGCCTGTCGGCACGGTGTGGATGGCCGTGGCGCAAAGCGATGGCGCCACGCGCACCGAGCTGCTGAACCTCGCCGGCGACCGCAGCGCAGTGCGCGAACAGACCGTGGCGCACGCGTTGCGGCGTCTGCTCGAACGCGCATGAGCATCCTCGTCGCGACGAACTTCGACGACGCCGAATGGCGCGCCTGGTGGCCGCAGCTCGAGGCCGCGCTGCCGGGCGAACGGCTCCTGCGCGCGGGCGATGTGCGCGACGCGCACGACGCCGCGGCGGTCGACATCGCGATCGTCGCGAACCCGCCGCGCGGCGCGCTGCAGGGCTTGCCGTCGCTGAAGCTGATGCAGTCGCTGTGGGCCGGCGTCGACAAGCTGCTCGCCGATCCGACCTTGCCGGCAGGCGTGCCGCTCGCGCGCATGGTCGACCCCGCGATGAACGAGACCATGGCCGAGACCGTGCTGTGGGCCGTGCTCAGTCTGCAGCGCGGCTTCTTCGACTACGCGGCGCAGCAACGCGCCGGCCTGTGGCGGCAGCAGCCGCTGGTGCGATCGAACGAGCTCTGCGTGGCGGTGCTCGGGCTGGGGCATCTGGGCACGTGCGCAGCGCAAGCACTCGTGCGGCAGGGCTACCGGGTGATCGGCTGGAGCACGCGCGAGGCGCGCGTCGACGGCGTGGCCACGCACGCGGGCCGCGCGGCCTTGCCGCAGGTGCTCGCGGCGGCGGACATCGTCGTCGACCTGCTCCCGCTCACGCCCGACACCCGTGGCCTCTTCGATGCCGCCACGCTGGCGCAGATGCGCCGCGGCGCGAGCCTGGTGAACCTGGCGCGCGGCGCGCATGTGGTCGATGCCGATCTGCTGAAGGCGCTCGACGACGGCCACCTCGCGCGCGCGGTGCTCGACGTGTTCAACACCGAGCCGCTGCCGAGTTCGCATGTGTATTGGTCGCATCCGCGCGTCAGCGTGCTGCCGCACATCGCGGCACCGACCGACCCGCGCAGCGCGGCGCGCGTGGTGGGGGACAACGTGCGTGCGCTGCGCGCCGGGCGGCCGCTGGCCTACCTGGTCGATCGGCAGCGCAGCTACTGACGGCGAGTTTGCCGCCGCGCCGATCGATGCGTTGTCAGTCGCGGCGCGGGTGTCGCGCCATCGCGCTCAGGCCGGCAGTGCCAGCCGCACGGTCGCCGCACCCGTCTGGCGATTCGCGCTGACGCGCTCGCAGACCATCAGCGCCAGTCGCTGCAGGCCGTCCCATGGATCGCTCGGCCAGTCGGGGTGCTTCAGGCCCTTGACGAGGCCGTCGCAGACCTGCGCCGCCTCGACCAGATGTGCCACGGTGTTGTCGGTCAGCAGCGGCACGACGCGCTCGAACAGGCGCTCCTTCGCGCCCCACACGCGGGCCTCGCGCAGCGCCATCGGCAGCGGCTTGCCGGCGCTCACCGCGTCCTTCACGCGCTTCAGGCCGCGGATGTCTTCGGTGAGCGTCCAGTGCACCAGCACCGCAGCTTCGCCCTCGGCCTGCAGGCCTTCGAGCATGCGCAGCGCGCGCGCCACCTGGCCTGCGAGCACGGCCTCGCCGAGCTTGAAGACGTCGTAGCGCGCGACGTTGAGCACCGCAGATTCGATCTGCTCGAACCCGAGTTCGCCGGCCGGGTAGAGCAGCCCGAGCTTCTGGATCTCCTGGTGCGCCGCGAGCAGGTTGCCCTCGACGCGATCGGCGAAGAACGCGAGCGTGCGCTGGCCTTCCTCGCCGCCGAGCACGCGCTGGCCCTGCGCGGCCAGGCGCTGCGCGATCCACTGCGGCAGCGCACGCCGCTCGATCGGGTCGACGCGCACCATCAGGCCCGCGCCGTCGAGCGCGCTGAACCATGCGCTGCTCTGCTGCGTGCGGTCGAGCTTGGGCAGCTGCACCAGCGTGACCACGTCGTCGCCGAGCGACTCGCAATAGCGCTGCAGCGCGTCCGAGCCGTCCTTGCCCGGCTTGCCGGACGGGATGCGGATCTCGATCAACTGCTTGTCGCTGAACAGGCTCATCGCCATCGCCGCGCCGAGCAGCCCGCTCCAGTCGAAGTGCGCGCCGGCCACCGTGTGTACCTGGCGCTCGCCGTAGCCGGCCGCGCGCGCCGCGGCGCGGATCGCATCGCCGGCTTCCTGCGCGAGCAGTGGCTCGTCGCCCCACACGGTGTACAGCGGGCGCAGGCCCTTGGCCAGATGCGCGCTCAGCTGATCGGACTTGATCTGCATCGCTGAAGCGTCAGAACGTCAGAAGGTTTGCACCGACGCGAGCCGACGCAGCACCTGCGAGACGATGTCGGTCTGCATCGCGCGGTACAGGAAGTTTTCTTCCTGCTCCTTGCCGAGCGCCGCGCTCTCGGTGTAGCTCATGTCGCGGTTCTGCAGCAGCTCGGTGCGCGGAATCAGCTCGCGGCCCGAGACGCTCTTGAGCCGGAACGTGAAGCGCTCGCGCAGCTGGAATTCCGTGACCTGCCCGGCCACGCTGCTCGCCACGACGACCTTCTCGCGCACGTCGTCGAGCGACTCCAGCACGACCTGCGCCTGCGCCAGGCCCTCGACGACGATCGTGGTCGTGCTCGCGTTGATGTTCATGCGCAGCTCCTCGGCCAGCGGCGAGCGCGCGCGGAACCCGGCCAGCTGGATCGTGCGAAAGCGCAGCTCGGGCGCGCGCCGCAGCTCGAATCCGCAGCCGATCAGCGACGCCGTGCCCAGCGCGGTGGTCGCGCAGAGAAAGGCGCGGCGCGTCGTGGCCGTCGTCAACTCAGACCACCACGTTGACGAGCCGGCCCGGCACCACGATGACCTTCTTCGGCCGCTTGCCTTCGGAGAACTTGATGAAGTCCGGGCTGTGCAACGCAGCGGCCTCGATCGTGTGCTTGCCGGCATCGGCCGCGACGCGGATGCTGCCGCGCAGCTTGCCGTTGACCTGCAGCATCAGCTCGATCTCGCTTTGCACCAGCGCGGCCTCGTCGACCTGCGGCCACGGGGTGTCGAGCAGATCGCCGTGCGCGGCGTCGAAGTCGAGCTCGTTCCACAGCGCCCAGGTGGTGTGCGGGCAGGCCGGGTAGAGCACGCGCAGCAGGATGCCGTAGCCCTCGCGAACCACCTCCGCAGCATCGCCCTTGAAGCCTTCGAGCGCGTTCAGCAGCTTCATCGCACCGGAGATCACGGTGTTGTATTGCATGCGCTCGTAGTCGTAGCTGATCTGGCGCAGCACGGTGTGGACCTCGAAGCGCAGCGCCTTCGCGTCGTCGGAGAGCGCCGCGTGGTCGATCTTGTTCGCGGCCATCGCATCGGCGCGTTTCGCACCGAAGCCCCAGACGCGGCGCAGGAAGCGGCTCGCGCCCTCGACGCCGGCGTCGTGCCATTCGAGCGTCTGCTCCGGCGGCGATGCGAACATCACGAACAGGCGTGCGGTGTCGGCGCCGTATTTGGCGATCAGCTCCTGCGGGTCCACGCCGTTGTTCTTGGACTTGGACATCGTGGTCCAGCCCTCGTAGTGCACCGGCTTGCCGTCGGCCTTGCTGATGGCCGAGATCACGTGCGCATGGTCGTCGCGCTCGATGTTGAGATCGTCGGCCCAGAAGTAGTCCTTGCCGGCGCCGTCGCCGCTGCGCACGAAGGCCTCGTTCAGCACCATGCCCTGCGTGAGCAGCCGCGTGAACGGCTCGTCGACCTCGACCAGCTTCAGGTCGCGCATCACCTTGGTCCAGAAGCGCGCGTACAGCAGGTGCAGGATCGCGTGCTCGATGCCGCCGATGTACTGGTCCATCGGCATCCAGTACTTGGCGCCGTCGCCGACCATCGCATCGGCCTGCTTCGGATCGCAGTAGCGCATGAAGTACCACGAGCTGTCCACGAAGGTGTCCATCGTGTCGGTCTCGCGCCGCGCCGGCTTGCCGCAGGTCGGGCAGGCCACGTTCAGAAAGGCCGCGTGCTTGTTCAGCGGGTTGCCGGAGCCGTCGGGGATCAGGTCTTCCGGGAGCACGACCGGCAGGTCCTTCAGCGGCACCGGCACGGCACCATGCTCGTCGCAATGGATGATGGGGATGGGCGTGCCCCAGTAGCGCTGGCGGCTCACGCCCCAGTCGCGCAGGCGCCAGGTCGTCTTCTTGCCGCCCAGACCCTTGTGCTCCAGCGCTGCGGCGATCGCGTCGACCGCAACCTGGAACGACAGGCCGCTGTAGTTGTCGGAGTTGATCGTGACCGAGCGCTCGCCGCTCAGGTCCTTCACGCCGTACCACTCCTGCCAGTGGTCGTAGGTGAAGTGCGGTTCGTCGTCGAAGTGCACGACCTGCAGGATGTCGATGCCGTACTTCTTCGCGAACGCGAAATCGCGTTCGTCGTGGCCTGGGACGCCCATCACCGCGCCGTCGCCATAGCTCATCAGCACGTAGTTGCCGACCCACACCGCGATCGGCTCGTGCGTCAGCGGGTGCTCGACGACCAGGCCGGTCGCGATGCCCTTCTTCTCCTGCGTCGCGACCTCGGCCTCGGTCGTGCCGCCGGCCTTGCTCTCGGCGATGAACGCCGCCACCGCCGGGTCGGACGCGGCCGCGTGCGCTGCCAGCGGGTGCTCCGGCGCGACGGCGCAGAAGGTCACGCCCATGATGGTGTCGGCGCGCGTCGTGAAGACCCACAGCCTGCCGTCGTTGATCAGGTGGCCGTCGGCGCCGGCGATCTTGTGCGTGAACGCGAAGCGCACGCCCTCGCTCTTGCCGATCCAGTTCTCCTGCATCAGCTTGACGCGCTCCGGCCAGCCCGGCAGGTGGTTCTGCACCTGGTCGAGCAGTTCGCCGCTGTACTTCGTGATGTTCAGGTAGTAGCCCGGGATCTCGCGCTTTTCGATCAGCGCACCGCTGCGCCAGCCGTGGCCGTCGATCACCTGCTCGTTGGCCAGCACGGTCTGGTCGACCGGGTCCCAGTTGACGACCTGCGTGCGGCGCTCGGCGATGCCGGCCTCCAGCATCTTCAGGAAGAACCACTGGTTCCACTTGTAGTACTCGGGCGAGCAGGTCGTGATCTCGCGGCTCCAGTCGATGGCCAGCCCCATCGCCTGCATCTGCTGCTTCATGTAGGCGATGTTGTCGTAGGTCCACTTCGCGGGCGGCACCTTGTTCTTCATGGCCGCGTTCTCGGCCGGCAGGCCGAACGCATCCCAGCCCA
>Ga0307510_10001713_pt1 | contig 24371 bp, 9 predicted proteins | sample 12_EM_MG_FD_207224 | JGI IMG/M metagenome (GOLD analysis project Ga0307510, IMG submission 207224) | Populus trichocarpa ectomycorrhiza microbial communities from riparian zone in the Pacific Northwest, United States - 12_EM | ecosystem: Host-associated > Plants > Roots > Unclassified | place... | reverse complement strand
CCCTAAACCCTAAACCCTAACCCTAAACCCTAAACCCTAAACCCTAAACCCTAAACCCTAAACCCCAAACCCTAAACCCTAAACCCTAAACCCTAAACCCTAAACCATAAACCCTAAAACCATAAAACCCTAAACCCTCAACCCTAAACCCTAAAACCCTAAAACCCTAAACCCTAAAACCCTAAACCCTAAACCCTAATACCCTTAACCCTAAACCCCAAAACCCTAAACCCGAAACCCTAAAACCGCAAAACCTCTAAACCTGAAACCCTAAAATCCTAAAACCCTAAACTTTAAATCCTAAAACCCTAAACTTTAAATCCTAAACCCGAAAACCTAAAACCCCAAACCCTGAACCCTGAACCATAAACCTTAAACCCTAAACCCTAAAACCATAAACCCTAAATGGAAACCCTAAAACCCCTAAACTCTAAACCCTAAAACCTAAACCCCAAAACCCCTAAACCCTAAAACTCTAAATCCTAAACCCTTTGTTTACACCAAACCCTAAAACCCCAAACCCTAAAACCCCTAAAACCTAAACCCCAAACCCCAAACCCCAAAAACCTTAAACCCTAAACCCACTATTTTGAGCACCATGTATTGTGGCAGCCTTATAATAATTTGGTGATCAACTCCAATTCACAATAATTATCATAACTGTTTCATAACGTAATAAGTTAACATTAATTAAATTTGGTGATCAACTCCAATTCACAATATTTTTCATGACTGCTTCACAACGCAATAATTCTTTTGGACTTAATTTGGCATGCCAATAACAAATCTCATAGGGTAAAGTTCATTTTTGGGTTTTTGGAATCCAAATCTTGCAAATTTAATTAATCACATAAAAGACAGAACAACTACCGTTGGATTGTCGAGTACACAAAAGACAAACTGTCACCACTTCTTTCCACGAATTAATAATCATTAATTTCCATAATATATCTTAATTTAGTTCTGTTCAATTTTCAAGCAAGCCAATGGAACACCTTACACCTACCATTAGAAAAATATGGGCCGGCCAATAAAGAAAAAAAAAAAACAATAAAAAAGCATGCCTGCATATGGGAATATGTTTCCATCACTGTCTCTTAGCTTTGACCGTTAGTTTGCAATTTATAATACTCTACAATTAATTAGTTAATCATGTTCCATAGTTATTCGCAGAGGTTTAAATTTTTCAAGTCCTCAAAAAGTCGTAGCATATCCAAATTAATTAAACTCTTGAAATCAGAACGAAACAACCCGTAACATCTTACATTGTAAATAAATAAAATGCATAACACGCTTCTGCTGAGCCATATGGCTTACACTTGGAAATTAAAATAAACTTAGTTTTAATTATATATTTTCATGAGTACCCAACCCATGAACAAGGACTCAATTTTGATTATGCAATCCAGCATGCTTCATACGGATCATATTAATGAGTTTCTGCATGCTTCATACGGATCATATTAATGAGCTTCTGCATGCATAGGACAAAGCTCCACCCCTGATTACGTGATCTATTACATCACATGCGACTGACTCTTGATGAGCCCATGTCCTTGGCCATGTCTCTAAGCAGAGCCTTTTGGATCTTACCGGTTGCTGTCTTGGGCAGTTCTTCCGTAACCACCACTGTTTTGGGCACCATGTAATGTGGCAGCCTAGCCCTGCAATATTCAATTATTTCCTTCTCTGTTGTGCTCTTACAACAAGCCTCCTTCAAAGTCACAAACGCACAGGGCGTCTCGCCCCAAAACTCATCGGGTCGAGCCACAACCGCCGCCTCGTTAATATCTGGAAACGTGTATAGCACTGACTCAACCTCTACACTACTCAAGTTCTCACCACCGCTAATGATAACATCCTTGGATCGATCTTTGATCTCTAAATAACCATCAGGATGCATCACACCTACATCTCCCGTATAAAACCAGCCATTCTCTGTCATGCACTTGGCTGTAGCTACTGGGTCTTTGAGATAACCCAGCATGATGCAACCACCTCTTAAAACAATCTCACCAAGTGTTGACCCATCTCGTTTCACACTCGTTCCAGTAATGGGATCCACCACGTCCACCTCATTCATTCCAACAGTTCTCACTCCTTGCCTTGCTTTCAATCTCGCTCTCTCTGTTGCGGGAAAAAGACTCCACTGTCTTTTCCAAGCGCAAGACACAACAATCCCACCAGTTTCAGTCAGCCCATAACCATGACCCACTACGAACCCCAAGGACTCAGTACGAGAGAGTATGGTGGCAGGTGGTGGAGCCCCGGCTGTGATGATATGGACTGGATTCTTTAAGGGTTTAATAATGGTGGGAGAGTTTGATAACATGTTGAGAACCACAGGTGCACCACACATGTGAGTGACTCTATGCTTTTCAATCAAGCCATAGATGGTGGGTGCATCAAATTTACGGATACATATGTTGGTCCCACCAACGGCAGCCATGCCCCAGGGATAGCTCCACCCATTAGAGTGGAACATGGGCAGGGTCCACAAGAAGACAGGCTGTTTGGGGAAGGACCAATCAATAAGAGAATCAAGGGTCACGATGAAGAGACCCCTGTGGCAGTGGACGACACCTTTGGGAGACGCGGTCGTACCTGAAGTGTAATTCAGTGCAATCGGATCAAAGTCATTCTTGGGTCGTATCCAGTTGAAGGCAGGATCGCCCTTCTCCACCAAACTCTCGTAGGTGTCGTAAAAGTGAATGGTAGGTGAAGATTGTTGGGAAACGACCTCATCGTCAGCTATGAGGACGAGAGGTGGATGCTTGGTGTTGGGTGGAAAAAGGGAGATGGCTTCATGAACTAAGGAGACATACATGGGATCTACAAAGAGGAGCTTGGATTCGGCGTGACAGAGGAGGAGGGAAATGGTACGCGCGTCAAGACGAGTGTTGAGGGTGTTGAGGATGGCGCCGGCCATAGGGACTGCAAAATGGAGCTCGTACATGGCAGGGATATTGGGGGCAATGACAGAGACGACATGGCCCTTGTTAATACCGATGGAGGACAGAGATGAAGCCAGTTGGAGACATCGACTGTGAGTCTGAGACCACGTGTAGGATATGTCATTGTAGATGATGGAGGGGCAATCACCATACACCGTTGCTGCCCTGTCCAAAAAGCCTACAGGAGTTAGAGCATAAGAGTTTGGTGGTCTTGGTCTCAGCTCATCCATTACGATGTCTCTCTATCTCACACACAGTGTGGAAGTGTTGTGTTATCACAAGCCACGATGATACGATGACTTATTAAGAGAGACTTGGAGGTGGGAGAACTGTTATATTATTATAATTATAATAAAATCTAGGACTGTGCACCATACATTCACAAAACATGGTTATATAATAGTGTTTTCTTTCGGTACTTTCTAGAGGATCAAAGTAAAAGGAATCGAAGGAATCAGTGTCATTTTTTTTATTTTAAAGTGAAATGTCTATTTTACACTTAATAAACAAGAAAACATTCTACACGTGTAATTTAGTAATTTGACTAAGATCCCTTTCACATTCAAAATTTAAATAGGGACAATAACATCTTTTTCTTTTACAAAGCATAATAAAATAACATTTATACTTTTATATTCAAAATTTTTATCTTTGCAATTTTTGTTGAACAATAAAATTACTTGCATGTGCTTAAGTTTAGATTTTCTATAATTTATGTGTTAAAAATATTTTTGAATGTGTGCTCAAGTTTTTTTTGTAATTGTTAAGTTAGGTTATGAGCAATTGTATAATTATATATATAAAGGTTGTTGACGAGCGTGTTGCACGTGTCAGTGCATGGCAACCCTTATGCCTTTCGGGTGGCACATGCAAGGTTACCTGGTGGTCAAACACTGTCTTTTGCATGATGTTTGATTCGTTTTGGCGTTGACTCCTTAAGAAGGCAACTAGTGTGGCAAAAGGCAACGAGTGTGGCCAAAGGCTTTTTTTCTTCTTATTCTCTTTTTCCTCCCTCGAAATTCATGCTTGAGATTTAAAATTTTAGGATAATCCCCTTAGTTGGGGATATTCGAGTCTCATTCCTTATTCTTTTGATTTGTAATTTTTATCTTTTATTTTTTTGTAAGTTTTTTATTTATTTTCAACTCCATCATTTAATCTAGATTTTTTGTTTTTTGTTTTTTTTCAAATACGGTCTTGATTCTTCTTCTTTTTTTCTTACCTTTTTTTGTAAACTTTCAATTGTTTTCAATTCACCCTTTAATAAAAAAAAATTAATGTATTATTAAAAAAATTGATCCTCATTCTTTTGGTGGTTTCTTCTTTAATTTTTTGTGGGATTAATTTTTCTTTTCAATTTAGCCCTTCAATCCATAATTATCCATCCTTTAAAAAAAATCTTCATTCTTTTAATTACTATTTTTTCTTTTCAATCCTTTTTGTGATTGATTTTTTTTTATTTCATCATTTAACATTTGATTTATTGAAATTTAGGCTTTGTGGTTTTTTTATTTTTGGTGTTTTCAATCAAATGGTCTAGGTCACAAGTTTTGTAAGCTAACACGGGTTCATTTCTTTTCTTTTTCTATCTCATTTCTCAACATTGTTTTTTATATATATACGATTCATGTCTTTCTTTGTTTTCTTTTTTATATGGTTATCTCAATCTCATGACCTGGTACGTGTGTTTGACAGGTATACTAAGTGAGCTTGCGCCTTTTTTTTCTTTTAATTACTGGTTTTTCTTTTGGATCCTTTTGTTTGATTGATTTTAAAAAAAAAAGCATCCTTCAATATTTGATTTATTGAGAATTAGCCTTTGTGGTTTTTTCATATTTAGTGTTTCCCGATCAAATGGCCTAAGACAAGGGTTGGCATCTGTAAATCCTCATATAAATGTAAGACTTAAGGTAGAAATAACCTGACGAGTAATAGAAACATGAGATGGAAAGAAAAATTAGTAAATGATATAAATAATAGAGAATATGATGTGAGATGGAGATAATGGTCTCCATGATTAAATATAAAAGTATGGATGGAGTTCCTACATGAATTATGAATTTTAGTTTAAAAATTCATAACAACCACGAAACCGGTAACAAGTTTTGATAGATAAAAGATTAAAAAATGAGAAAATGATCCCAAGAAGTTAATATGGTGGTAAGGAATAAACAATATGAAAGTATGGTATAAAAGAAAAGAAAAGAGTGATGGTGTAAGCACCAATTGAAAATCGGTAATGTTACTGTGAAATGGTAAAAAGTTTATAAATGAAATAATGATGAAAAGACAAATAAAAATATTCTGGGAATAAGAAAATGGTATCAAAGATCTAGATGAATGATTGATATGATTCATGCAAGGATGAAATGAAGAAATTTGGATTTTTGACAAAAAAATCACAAACTGACTAGTTTTTATGTGATTACACATAACTTTTAATTCGTCCGTCAGATCATGCTGAAATTTTGCGTAGAGTCTTATGACATGTTGACCTACTATAATTTAAAATTTTAGCTCAATCAAATTTTAGAAAGGACTTACAGTTTAGGTCTGAAAATCGGGTAAAGTGTATAAATAATACAAGACATAATAAAGTAGTGGAAAAATTATAAATAAGAGGAAATCTCCTTTATTTAAAGGTTGTTTCAGCCAAATAAAAGAAAGAAAAAGAGAGGATGAGAGGGTTTGTTTTCTAGATCAAAAATTAAGAGAAAAACCTTAAAAATTTGTGAGATTGAGAGATTAAAATGATAGGTTATGTAGAATTATGTATGAAAAACATGTTTTGTTGGTGATTAAATAAAGAGTTATAAAGCAAGGGTTTTGAAAACTAGAGAGAGAAAGAAAGAATTGAAGAAAGGAACAAGGAGACTTGAATAAATCTTGGTTTCTTATGCAATTTCTCCTTGATTCCTTGTGTCTGTAAGAAACTCCTCTAAAGCGATTATTTAAGATGATTATGTGATGGGTGAAAGAATAAATATGTTAGTGTTGTGTAAATTTGAATTATGATTTTAGGTTGTTTAAATTGATGTTTTGTGTTGGAATGATAATTATGGGTGCGAAAAATGATTGGATAATGAATTAATTGCAATAAATTGAAAAGAAAACTCATATCCGTCATTAATGAAAAAAATCAGCATAGTTGTAGGAAAGGGGAAATGGGTTTGTTTGAAGTAATTGTCATGTAAATTGAGTGGAATTATGTTGGTATAAATATAAAATGATTAGGTATTGTATTGATTTGCAAAAGATGAAAAGAAAAACCATGTCTCCATTTAAAGAGTAAGTTTTGGCCTTGGGGCTAGATTAAAATGATGAGTTTGCTGATTTAATTGTTATGAAATATGATTAGAATCGTGTTAGTTTTAGTACAAAATAAATGAGGGGTAAAATAAATGAAGAGAAAATTAAAGAAAATAATGAGCTCCTTTGGAATGCATAATTCAGCCGTAACTAGTGTGGAGGGTTTGAATTTGGTGGTTCAAACTAGTATGAAATTTATATTTAATTATGATGTATAATGTATTTAATGTTTGGGTAAGAAATTAATGTGTATAAAAAATCTATACTTCTTTTTAATGATAGGTTCGGCCTAAGAGCGAAATGTTAGGGAATTGATGAGAATGAATGATTTATTGTTTTGTTTGTGTTTAGTGATGTTAAATAGGGATATTAATGTAAGTAATGTATGGAAGAAAAGGGGATGATTTTCCTATCTTGGCCGAAACTTTCAATGATACAAGAGGGAAGGAATTGTTTGAAATTGTTGACTTAGAATTGATTTGAAATGTGATATAATGATGATAAATGATATTCGACAATGTTGCTTATGTATAGGAATAAGTTAGAAGTTGGATTTTTTAACTTGAATTTGTGAATATAATTGGTGTAAAGGTGAGGTTGAGCAAACAAAAAAACAATTAGATATGGATTTTGCATTTTGTTGTAATATTCATAACTATCCAGTTTTATATACATTAGCATAATTCTCAATTCGATTATTAGATTAAACTGAAAATTTACCCAGAGTTCCCAGACATGATTTGACATACTGGGTTAAAGTTTCAAATCAATCGGAGTTCAATAAGGCAATACAACATAGACTAGAAAATGTTGTACATGTTCTGTTATCTGGTTCCTTTTGATTTATGGACTTTTTATTTGTCATGGATTCTTTTCCTAATGAACACTAAGATATTCAGCAGCAATGTGGATTCAGCAAACCCAAATATTTGGCAAAAAAAGTATTTTCAATTCAATTTTGAATTTGTTAGCACAATACACAATAAAGCATGTGTTTTATAAAACAAGAGATAATGGACATCTAAGCCACTTTGGCAATAACATCTTCATATAAAGTGAATAACACTTTTAGATTCCTTATAGGAAAAGATAGATGGGGTAGTCATGAGCAGTAAAAAAGAAGTAAAAAATCATATAAAAACAAAAGATGACAGATTACAGCACTAATAAATAATTTTGACAGCTTGTTTAATTCAAATTTTGTCAAAAAAATTTATTCAAGCTTTTGTATTTTATTTGGTCATGTTCAGAACAATAGATTTTTAGTTTTAAGAAGTATAAATACCTTTTTGAAAGGGATTGTAAGGGGCTTGAATTTCAGACTATAATAAACAATTTGTTTGTGTGTTTGAAAGAGTTCTCACACTTTGGTTTTTGAATGAACTAAAAATCAACTTATCAGAGAATAATTATCTTCATGACATCATTCATTATACTTCTCATTCATGATTCATTATAATCATTGGGTGGGGGTTTTATTTTCAATAGTATGGGTGTCTCAGTTCAAGGTAACTATTGTGTCACACTTTCAATCTTTAAATATGTTTTTTTAGCTTTAATGAGGCTGTTTCAATCTTTATTGAGGGTTACGTGACTGTGTAATTATGAGATTCGTGTAACTAGATGCATGTGTTATGAATGAATTATATTTAAATTTAAATCTAGAAGATGTTATTGAGAATTTGTATACTTAGCCTAAAGGTATGTTTAGGCTAAGATTGACTCTATTCATTTTTTAAGATCCTTTTTTAATTGGAATTTTTTTTAATTTCACCCTCAAACAACTCAATTTTTTTTTTAGTTTTTTTTTTCAATTTTATTTTTTAATATTAAGTTGTTTGGGAATTGGAATTCATAATTTTTTTTTAATTTGCTTTATAAGTATTTATCCCAGTATCATGAATTTAGTTTTTTTTTCCTTCAATTCAACCTTCAATATTAAATATGCTGAAAATGGAGTTTAATATTTTTTTTTTGAAGTTATTATGGTCTCGTGACTCAGGTCGTAGATTTAATAGGTTGACCCGGTGATGCAGGCAGAAGCACACAAAACAACAATAAGCATATAAAATAAGATGTAGAGTGAATATGATTAAAACATGAAAAACCATAAAAACCTTGTTTTATTTTTGAGAATATCAATATGATAAAGTCTGCCTCTTAAAGTGGTTTACAATGTCTTTTATAGGCTAGAAAATCTAACCTAGACTAGAAAAAAAAAATCATAGCACATAAAGGAAATTAATGCATAATAAAAAAACAATAAATCCAAAAATATATAGGAAAATAGAAATGTTGGCCTAAATAGCGACTTCTAGGTCTAGTTTTTGTAGAAATTCCATAGTCCGAAGAGCGACACAATAAATCTTTATAGAGGAAACAACCTATAAAATCTTCTATAAAAATTTAAGTCCGTTCAAAGGATCGGATCTCATGTTATTGTCATTTTAAGTCATTATTCTGGTTTGGCATGATCATACCTTCTTTTTGGCCTATAGTTGTCCAATTAGTCCACGAAAATATCTGTCAGGCCATCCACATAATCTATTTGGTCTATTTGGGGAAAATCTCTATATAACTGCCTATAACCCCCAATCTCTATAAACCTAGCTACATCACCCAAGTTGACTTGAATTGTTTTTATAAGTTATTTTTTTTAATTGTTTAAAATTAGATTGGTTAGAGATTGAATTTTATAATTTTTTTTATCTATTTTCTATGGGGTTATCCCGATCTCATGACTCAAGTCATTAGCTGACAAGTTAACCCGTATTGACTTAGATAGTTTTTTTCTCTTTTTAATTTAATTTTTTTTTTCAATTTCATCCTTCGATATTAGGTTGGTTAGGAATCGATCTTCATAGTTTATTTTGATTTGCTTTCTATAGGATTATTACAGTTTTATGACTCATGTCATATATTTGACAGATTAATCGAGTCATTTCAATATGTCATGATCACATGACTCGAGTCACAAATTTGATGGCTTAACCGAGTCAATCTAATATATTATTATTTTAATATTTTTTTAAAAAATACTATCTAATATATTTTCATATAATATTTTGAGTTTATTATTATTTTTTTAAAAAAAAACATGGTGAATTAAATCGCATTTAATTACATAGACTACAAAAGCCAACTAATAGTCAAATCACGTTGGACGCTCTGCTCGTGAAACTCGTGAGATGGGGTTTGATGGTATTTCACGGAGGCAGCACGCCTCCTGTAAATGCTTTTTAGTTGATGACAAAAAAAAAAAAGAAAAAAAGAAAAAAACTTTTCAGCTTTATTCCTTTTCTCTTTTTGTTGGCAGTGAATGGTTAATAAGATTTGTTCAAGAGTGTTTATTAAGAATATGCATTTACTTATAACTAAAGACTATAAATCAGGTGCAGTTACTAAATGGCGAGCAACAATCGGATTTTCTGGTTAGATTTCCTGTCGATTGAAAGGCTCCAAATTTATAACTAAACTCAAACAGAATTGAGATGCAGTTTTTGAAATCGAAAAAATCAGGGTTTTTTTTTTTTCTTACACAAAAAGATTGAATTAAGATTCCGTAGCTTAGTTGTTACTAACAGTATTTCTAAGCTTGGATCTCAGGTCTATCATTGTTAATCTGGGTAGTTATTTACTGTTATTTTCCCTTGTGCAGTATAAACGCAAGGACAGGTTGCAGAGATTGTTTCCGTAAAAGAATTTTGTTATTTTCTCAAGTCTATCATTGCTGACCATATGCTTGTTCTTGTTAAGATATTCCTTTCTGCTGACGAAATGGGAACATTAACACTCGTTTGATTTTGGGGAGATCAATAGTTTTTTTTTTAATGATTTTTCAAGGTTCTTACCAATTCAAAACTTTTTATAAATTTTTTTTATTTTGTCTTTCATTGCTGTCTGAAATTAAATTCTCCTTCTTCTTTTAACTACTTGATTTTGCTACTTTTATAAGTTTTTCATCCATGTTGGTTGTTTAGTTTTTTCACTGTCTTAATGAAAAGCTTGATTAGGCAATGACAGAACTTCCTGCCTTTAATGGAACGAGCATCGCTGGGTTAGATTACCCCAAATAAATAAATAAATAAAACATTTTTTTTTATTTGGTTTGCCGAATGTCACGTAGGTACACAACTAAACTCGAAACAAAATCCAGGAGAAGCAAACAAAACATAGTGACACGAGTCAATATCACACGCGTCAATATCCTCTTCTTTCTAAATTATTATTCACTCGAACAATGATTTATTTGTTTTTTTTTTGTTTTTTTTTTCAATCAATGCTATTTTTTTTCTTAATTCTATCTTTTAATATTATATTTATTTTTTATTGGGTTGTTTTATTTTTATAACACGGATCACGGGCTTGACGAGTTAATCCAGTTGACAGAGAATTGAGCTTCATAATTATATTTTATTTTGGATATCTTGGTGGGTTTGACAAGTTAACCTAGGTTAAATTGAGTTGTTTTTTTTAATTTTCTTTTTAAAAAGTTATCTCGGTCTCATGACCTAGATCATCGGTCCTTCAACATTGAATTTTTTATTAAGTTGTCCTAGTCTCATGACTCGGTTCACGAGTTTGGTGAGCTAACCCAGTTAAGTTATAATTTTTTTCCTTCGATTTTATTATTTAATATTGTGTTTGATTGAAAATTAGACATGATTTATTTTGCTTTTCTTTTTATTAAATTATCTCGGCATCATGATCCAAGAATATTGCTTGGCAAGTTAACCCGAGTTGAATTGAGTTATTTTTTTGTGTCATTTTTTTAATTTAATTTCTTACAAATTTCATCATTCAACATTGGCTCCGATAATGTTAGTTTAGAACTGAACTTCATAATTTTTTTTATTTACTTTTTATAGGGTTATCTAGGTCTTATGACTAGGAGCACGAGTTTAGCAGGTTAACTCGGGTTAAACCAAGTCATTTTTTTTCTATGAGGTTATCTCGGTCTCATGACCTAGATTATGAGTTTGACAGGTTGACTTGAGTTGTTTTTTATTTTATTTTTTAATTGATTTGTTTTTTTAATCTCATTTGTACTTTGTAAATTTATTTCAATTTACTTTCTATAAGATTATATTGGCCTTATGACCAAGGTCACATGGTTAAGCTAATGAGAGATTAACTTGAGTTACGATGTCATGCTTACTTTTGATTTTTTTTTTAAAAAATAAACAAATGAGAGATTTTAAGACTGCTAGTTTTTTTTAGCTAAAAAAGAAGAAAGGGTCATTTAGATAACTAGATTATTTTAAAATAAAAGTTTTTGGATGGCGAATTAAAGTAATGAGATTAAATTTTAAATTTATTTGTTTCATTTTCAAAATTTAAAATTAATCAATTCAGTTGAATATTATTGCTGCTAAGTAGTTTTATATGTAAAGTATAGAGGAAACTTAAGAAAAAAATAAAAAAAATGATTTAAAATATAATAAAATACAGGGAGGTCAAAATTAAAATTGAGAATATAATAATATAACCAAAATTTAATTTAATTTTATTTTTAATTTATGCGATGTAGTTAGAGTAGAAAAAAAATGGATGGGCTCTGGAGTGAGAGCAGAAGAAAGGAAAGATAAATCGAAAGCAGGCCGGAAAAAGAGAAAATGCAGGCTAAATCTCATGGGTCATGATGACCCAAGTGACAGTCCTATTTAGCCCAAAATCAAATATATGTTAGCCTTCTGGCTTCTGCTCATGTCGAGTGTAGACACTGTAGAGCAGAGAGCGAGAGCGAAATAAAAATCGTAGAAAGAAAGCTGCTGCTGCTTCATAAGATCAGAATCAGAATGGTGTGGGGTCTTTTTCCGGTCGATCCTCTTTCAGGTCAGTTTTACATCTCATTCTTCTTTTTCTTTTTTAATATTTCAATTTGGTTGGGAAATTACTTAATTAATTAGTTAGAATTTATCATGTCTCTTTGTTTCTCAACCCCTCTCTCTATACACACACTCAACTCAGCTGATTGTTTGTCTACTTAACATGGAAATTGGCAGGTGAAGACAAATATTATATCTTTACAAAAGGTGTCTACAAAGTTGGCCGAAAAGGTAATTTTGTTATTAATATTGTTTGGGATTACTGCACTGTAATTTCATTCCTTGATTGATCGATTGCTTGAGGCTTAGGACTTTATCACACCTGAGCTACTCTAGTTATGCTGATACCCAATTCGCCTGAAATAATCCAAAATTATCCTTGTTCTAGGTTGTGATGTAATTATTTGCAAAGACAAAGGTGTTTCTCGAATCCATGCAGAATTAGTTGTTGATGAAATGATTTCAATGGATCATCCTCTGCACATGAAATCTGACCTACCCTCCCGAGTTCTGATTAGAGATTGCTCCAAGTATGGAACATACATTAACAAGGAAAAGGTACATAAGTTCCTAAATAAAGAAACATCTTTAAAAGATGGAGATGTGGTTTCCTTTGGAACTGGTACTGCCGTCTACAGGTAAAATTAAGTCTTTTCCATGTTCGGCCTTTTGGTTTTTGCATGTTTGACATTTTCATCAGATATAATTTTTAAAACAGTAACAGAACTTAGATTAACTCTGGATGGTCAGTCTTAGAGCAATTTGTAAAGTAGATTAAGACCATAAGACATTAAAAAACTGTGTGTTCGTCTCCAATTTAACTATTGTCATGCAACTAAAATCTGGCAGGTTCTGTTTTGTTCCACTCGTATTTTTCGTCTACTGTTCCGAGTCCTTTCAAGTGGATCAGCTTCTTCGAGACAAAGTCTCATCAATTGGTAAGTTAGAGAAACAACTTAGCTACCTATAAAATCTCCATGTATATTTGCTTTTATATTATTGAGTTGATCTCCTTTTTGCCCTCCATTTGGTTTGGTTACATGTCCTTCAGATTGCAACATCTGTGACTTATGCAACCTATATTTTTCTTCCCTAGCCTACAGTTTGCCATTAATATATGATTACAATTGATAGGAAAGAAAATTTGTATTCTGACCAAAGCACAAGGCACATATTTGTGATAATATTGGTCATAAGCCATCACTGATAATTGCTGTTTTTCTCATGTGACTGGCGGTGATGTGCAACTAATGTGTTTTGAGAATTATTGAGCTTCATTTTCTATAAAAAACTGATATACACTGCAAACCTTCTGATCTAAACTATGACAGCTATTGATATGTTGAAAGAACCGGTGGTAGTTGGTTGGCAGGGTTATTAGTCGTGCTATTCTTCCTATGCAACTCAGGGAAGCATTCCATACACCCAATCCTGTCTAGTTTGGGATTAAAAATTAGTTGAGTGGACCTTCTTATGCAAATTAGTGTTGGTAGTGGTAGTGGGTGCCAGGTGTGTCAGTTACCATGATTGGGTTTGCAGTGCACTTAGAATCAAGAAATCAGAGATTTGATCCCTCTTTTAGTGTGGAATTTGGTTAACTTTCAATTGAACAGTGTAGATACAGCGTGTTTGTGACTTGCAAAAGACAATGAAGAGAAGAAAGGTAATGACTGGTGGTAACTACGGGTCTCATTGCTTTATTAACCAATCATGTTGTCTCCCTGCAGTTTTAATGCTGCCAGTTTTCTGAGAGCATAAATGGTATTGTTACACCATCACATTTTTTTAGAAGCTCGCCATTTTTTCTTTCTTCGGAAGTGATGCTTGCTCTTAACCCAAGCAGCTTTTTGAGTTAATTTAGTGGATTCTACAATTTACTTGAAAGCCATTTGCTGTTGCAAGATATTATAGTCATCCTCATGTTAGCATGCTGTCTTTTTATAGGTGCTTGCATTACCTACAATTTGAGTGAAGAGTGCACACATGTTCTTGCTGATGAACTCATGCCAGTTAAAGAACATCTTGTTGATGCTATTGTGTCTAAGAAACCTATTGTTCTCAGGAGTTGGGTTGAGGTACTAGTTTAATATCCCTTGCTTCTTATTTAGGGTTTAATAGTAGCTGATGTTCAAGTTAAAACCTTTTGAGCGCTAATTTTGGATGTTAACTAACAACTTTACTTTGATAAATGGAGGTTTGGAAGGGAATTGTAACTTTTGCAAACCCTCACTTGACACTTCCTCATTGCTTCTTTTCTTTTGTTTTTTGATTTTGGACGAAACTAAAACAGAATAGAGGAGTCTTGTAATGAATTTATCTTTTCATGAGAACGTTTGAAAATGGTTAGGATACACCATGGTGTTGCCGGAGCTGCTGCATTAACTGGGAGTGATTATGGATCCTTTTGGTGCATAAAATGTTAAGTTGTAAATAATAGCTATGTTTTCCATGGAACATTTGGGAATGGTTAAACAAGTCATATTTGGTGACACTAGAGGGGCAACAGTAAAATGCAAAAGTATTTATCTAACCGACATTATTTATTTATGTCTGTACAATCACTAATTACTGTATTATGATTAGTTGGTTGCAGAAAAAAGGATTGGATTAGAAATTCCTAGCTGGAGCTCGTAAGTATCATTTCAGTCATGGTTATGCCGATTTCTTAACGCTTATCTGCAGTTCCTTTTATATATTCTGATGAAGCTAATAAAATACATTATACCTTTTCCCTCAGCTATATTCCTACATTGACAGTGGAAGGAGTATCAGTCAAAGTTGCAGCATCAGGAACTCGTGCTAAGTGTTTGGAAGGATTCACCTGTCTACTGGAATCAATAAATATGGTAATAAATTGGATCTGGTTGACTAGCTCTCCTTGAAAAACTCAGGATTTTCTCCAGTAATTACAAAAATTTTCTATCACTTCTGATTCCCTTGGGGAATCAAAGTACTGTAACCTTCTGACACTCTTGCATTGAAGCGTGATATTTCAATTTTCAATGAGTACTTAACTTTAAAGTTGCCGTGTCTTAGACTTTGATATTTCATAAAAGCTTCAACTGACCCTTCATAACATTTGTAATCTCTGTTGACATGAATAGAGGACATGCCAAAATACACTGTTCTTATCTTTGCTATCAAAGGCAACAATGACATGCCAGCCAGAACCCTACTTCTCAGACTACTGTCTTTTCTTTTCTTCTTTAAGTTATAATATTGAAATTTAACTGCTTGTCTTTATCAGCTTAGTATTCTTATGTGCCTAATATCTTTGCGTGTGCATAACCACCCATGGACTTATTTAGCTTGTGTTGATTCAAAGATCTATGATGCCTACACCAAAATATTTCTCTCTTCAATTTGCCTCACCTTCCCTATTATATCTTAAGCACCTTCATTCATGGATCATGTTTGAATGGTCCAAAAAATGAGGGTTTCATTGATGTTTTACATCTCTATAACTGGATGTGAATATATGGCTTTGAGTATTGTGATTGTAGAGTTCAATATGCTATTGCTTTTGCACAATGGAAGGATGGTTTTGTCTATCCAATTGTTCATTATACTGTTGCCTTTGCCCACAGGGAGATGGTTCATTAATTGTCTGTGCAATCTAGGTTAATAATTTAGCTGCATGTCACACTTTGATTGTCAAGATGTATATGGAGCCATCTCATTTCAAAGATGAAGGTAAGCGTCTGGGAGAGTTTCAGAAAGATTTTTTTTTTTGGATGTTCCAATTTAGGATTAACTGAAACTCGAAAGGTACAAGGTTTTGTTTTTACCATGAGGCTTATGGTTTTTGGGGGTTATTCCAAAAAAAAACAAGGCACCACTGGTTTTGTTCTTTGTGATAGACGGAGAAGTTTTTGCTTCTTTTATTTTTTATCTCAAAGAATAAAGAAAGTTAAACTGATCATGGAGGGAGTGTCTGGTCATTTTTCTTAACTGTTGTTGAAGATGACAATGAGTTAAAACAGGATGGATAGCTGCTGTTTCCCATTTTGGCTGATGGAGGAGGGCATGATATGATAGTGATCAGTCTATGGATGCGGTTGAATAAGAGTAAGGTAGAGAGATGAGCTATTCATCCACTGATCCATGCGCATTGTTTGTCCCAGGGCGATTGTTCCAATCTCTTTGTTATAGCGTGAATATTTGATTGGTAGTTTGATTCCTGTTTGGAAGCTTAGTTGTTTGCTGACAATATTTGTAAGCTTAGATCTGAAGTCTTATCATTATAAATCTGGGTGGTTATTTATTGTTATTTTCCCTTGTGCAGTACAAGTTCAAGGACAGGTTGCAGTCTCTGTTGGAAGTATGCGGCGCAAAGATTGTTTTAGTAGAAGAATTCTGTTCAAATGCCAAAGTATGCAATTCATGCTCTTGTTAAGATCTGCATTTTTGCTGATAAAATGGGAACTTTATCACTCGTTTGATTTTGGGGAGATGAATAGTATATTTTTTTATGAAATTTCAATATTCTCACCGGTTAAAAACTTTATTATCACTCATTTGATTCCGGGGAGATGAGTAGTGTATTTTTTTTATGAAATTTCAAGATTCTTACCGGTTAAAAACTTTATCTGAAGACTCTTATTTTGTTCGTTTGATTTTCGGGAGATGAATAGTATTTTTTTTTAATGAAATTTCAATATTCCTACCGGTTAAAAACTTTATTATCACTTGTTTGATTTCGGGGAGATGAGTAGTATATTTTTTTTAAATGAAATTTCAATATTCTTACCGGTTAAAAACTTTATCTGAAGACTTTTATCTTGTCTTTCATTGCTGTCTGAAATTAAATTATTCTTCTTCTTTTAACTAGTAGATTTTGCTACTTTATGCTATCCATGCTGGTTCTTTAGGTTTTTCAGCCTTAATGAAAAGCTTGATTAGGCAAGTACAGAACTTGAACTCAAGGCCTGCAGACTTGCCTCTAGTGGAATGAGTACTGTTGGGCTAGATTGCCCGCTGCTTTGCAAATATCTTCTTGTGTTACTGTTATAAATGCTTTGTTTAGCAGTAATTGTATCATAACGACTTTTCATAATGAACACCTACTTTTAGAGAGAGAATATTTGATGGGGAAAGAGTGAACAGTGACATAAAAATGCCATGTCTCCTCGAGACTTGAATTCTGTTCACTAATGTGAGATTTTTGAACTATTGATTGGGATGGCAGCACCTCATTTTTTAGGCGTTTAGGCTATTGGTGGAAACTTGTTGGACAGATATTCCTTTAGAATATATTCTTATAACATGGGAACTTGTAGTAAAAGTTAAATGAAGCTCAATGATCCTTTGTTTAGAAAGGAACATTGTACTTTAATCTCCACACTAGCACCCATCTTCACATGTCTGTTCATATTTACTAAGTTTTTTATTTTTGATGTATCTGACACATGTCAGTGCCAGATGCTTTTACAATTTCCATGAAACACAGGTTTAGATTAGCATCGGTACCATACAATCCTGTTCCTTTTCCCCCAATCTATATTTATGGATGCCTTTGCATAGCTAAGATGTCAATACTTCATCAGAACAGTAAACTATTGATCTACGTACTTTAGATATTTTCCAATCACTGCAATGGTCAGCCTATAAAGAGAATGTGATGTTGAATGGAGCATCAATGCTTTTTGTCAAAAACCTTGCATGGGGATTTTGTTTATCTTACAAGCAATTGTCATGTTTGACTTGTCTTATCTACTAACATGTATTGAGTGAATAATATTTTCCAAGTTTGGATCATGCAGAAAAAAACCATATGATCTTCTAATGCATGTTGGGTGAATATTTTCTTTCAGGGTTTGGATTGTGGGCAAGACAGTCATGTGGTATGCGTCATCCCCAGAGGATCACCAGACAAGTTTAATTTGTTCAACAAGCTGGGTTCATTGTCTAGAGTGAATGAGTTGGATCTGTTAAGAGCTGTTTTAGCCGGACATCTAGACTTGTCTGTTTTGGTATCACCATCTGGTCAGTATCTTATTTTCCAATGTACAGTGTGCCTTGCTTTGCAATTTGCATAAGCAGCATTACAGACAGGACTCGTAACAGCATTAAACATGGATCTACCCTCTTTCACCTTTCTAAGCACTTGTACTTGCATAATAGTTTGGTTAGTTGATCTGCATTGCAGTTCATTTTTGCTCCTTTAAGATAAAGAAATGTGTATAAACTTACTAAAATGAATTATAACGTCATCCAAAACATGAAAGAAAATCAAAGGAGTTGCCCAATCCTGCTGAGTGCCGGTTAGTTGAGTAAGTTTACAAATAAAATTTCCAGCAATTATAATGGTGGTTGTGTTGTGAATTCTTAGGTGTGATACATAGGTTTTCCATCTTCTAGGTGTGATTCCTTGAGAACCTACTAGTATGAAGCTAGCAGCCCTGTTAGTTTATCCCTGACTAAATTCCAAACCCTATATCCCTTTCTCTTTACTCTAATCCCTTTAAATCCTTGATTTCCAAGCCCCAATCCACCACAAATCCCTAGTAAGATCGAAACTTCAAATCTGTCCTGCTTCAAAAACTATTCTATCTCACAAAAATTACATCGAAGTGCACTGGTTCTTAAAAGTTCTAGCATTTCTCTAACCAGGTGCAGACAGGACTGCACAGATGACACAAAATTACAAAGTCTTGTGTCCTTCCTCCTCCTGAAACCAAAAGAAGAGATCAACATTAAATCCACCCCCTTTTTTCATGGAAATAACCTAGAATCTCCACTATAATTAAACAATTTACACCACATATCCCCTGAAGCTGGGAATGTAGAAATAAGTGACTTTCAGATGCTTCATTTTGATGATACGTAACATAACTAGTGGAATGTAAGGCCTTGCAAAGTTCCAATTTGCAAAATATCTCTAGTTTTAATTTTGTTGTGCACCAATATCGAGATGATGATTGATGGCATTTAAAAATCATTTACAGTCCTATTATCAGGCATTTCAAGAATATTTAGTCATAGGCCCTGTCATCCAAACTTTTTTTTTTTTTAAAAGTAGTGTTGGTTTTGTGATGCAATTCCCATAATAATAAATCTAGGAAAGCAATACTACATTAGTATTGGTATCGTCACTGAGATTTTGGAATCTCTTGTTTCTAGTTTCTGGTCATTCTGGATATGCCACTGTAGTTTCATTGAAGAAGCTTACAAGTAACTTGTTGAAGGTTGAACACCATGCATGTTATAGAGTTTCTGAGCGATTACATCGTTATGTGATTCAAAGCTAGAGAGAAGTACATGAATCTATTAGCCACTTTGAGGAATTATGCTTTGCCATGAAAGAGCCTTAAAAATCCTGGATGTTGCAGAATATGATTTTGGGATCATATTGTGGTAATGTGATACAATCTTAATGTGTGAATGCATATTTGCTACACAGAATCCTTGGTTTCAGCAGAAGTCTTTTTTGGTTGTGAAGGCCCAATTGTTTGGGATCTATTATTTCTCTTGCTTCTTTAAAGTAATCTGTAATTCAACTTCTTTTTCCACAAATTCCTATCGTTTCCTTCAATTGTAGAACACATATATACATGCCTTATTTAAATTACCATTATATTACACATTTCTTTGATGTAATGCTTGCTATATGTCCTCTTGCAGTTCTTGTTTCATCATCATGCTCTACTGATGAGACAGTAGTAGCAGATTCTGAGGCAGAAGTGGAAACACCAACATCAGAGCATTTCACTGCAGATATCTCCAATGAAGGAGCGCCAAAATATGTGAACAAACTGGAAATGTCAATTGACCCTCATCTTAGATCAGAAAATAACCATGTTGTAAGCTCTACTTACAGTATTGGTAAGATGACAGCAAAACGAGAAACAGTTGATGAGGCTGAAAGTGGAAATTCTGATATTATTTATAGCCAAGATTTAATCATTAGAGATTTGAATTTACCTGCTCAAATCAGTTCGACTCCAAATAATGAAGTTTTGAATTTCAAACGCTTCAGAAAGGTACTGGAATTTTCCCCTTTTTTACCAGTCTCATGCCTGGGAGTTCAGACTCAATTAGTTTTAGCTGGTGTATTAGAAAATCTTTGTCCAGTCATTTCTCTCCTCCACGGTTGTGATGGGAAAATATGTGGAGCTGATCAAATCCATGATTTTAGACTGAGAAATATGTTGAAGAAAGATGCCATTGAATTGGTCACATGATGCCTTTAATTTGTGTCCTTGGGATTCAGTTCAATTGATAAATTGTTATCTGTGCATGCGCCCTTGCCATCAATTTTATGTTGAATCAATGAAAACAAATAAAAATAAATGCTGCATCTGCATTTTTTTTCCTTATTCCTTTTCTCTTATTGCGGTTTTTTTTTGGGCATGCCTGTTGACAAGACATTAAGTAAAATTCTTTTGCTGTTTATCCTCTCTCAGGGTAACACTCAATCAGGGAATAGTTTCAACAATCTGATTCCATTCTCGAAATATCCATACAAGTAAGATCATGGTTACTATAGAGTAATGCTAGAGATACCATAATTGTTATTAAACTTTTTAACTAACCCATGTGGCAACCTTTTGATTGACAATATAATTTGTTCATTTAATTAAAAGACATAAGTTTGTGATTTGAGAAATTTGTGTTTTTTAGTAAAAGTGTTACCACTTGAAATAATACTTATCACATCAAGTCTTTGTTTGTTTCTTGATAGAGATTTTGACTATGGGAATCAGGATATGCTCGAGTCTGTGAAGGAAGAGAAAAGGCGAAAGCAAATGGAAGCAATTGCAGAGGACTTATTCAACACTGAAAAGGTGACTACCAAAACTTGTTTGGATGAATTGGAATGAGGGTTTAACTGTTAGAAACTGAGGTGTGTAACTTGATTAAGCTAAAATGGGACAAGACAATGAGAAATACTTGCTGCTTCCTAAACTATGCAGGGAAGGCGGCGTGGAGTTGCTGGTTCTCTTCACGTACTTCTTACACGTGGCTGACAACAGGAATGAGGCTACTGTTGATCATCTTCTTCATCGTTGTGCAATATCCACTAAATTCTGAGCTACCTTTTCCCTGTATCGGTATTCTTTGGAATGAGTTTGAAAGGATATGATATCTGGAGGAAATTAAGGGGAAGGGGGTAGTGTTGCCATATGTAGCAAGTTCCTTTGATGTGTGATATGATAACATTTCACTGGAGAATGAAGAGAGCAGTATTTGAGGGTTTGGAGCAGTAAGAACCCGATTCATTATTTCTAGACCATTTCCCTTTCTTATTTCTAAGTTGCACACCTGATTCTAACCATGCCCATTTGCTGTAGTGTAGCTCAAGAAATAAATGAAACTCGTTTCCTTTTTGTATTTCTTCTATTGCAACTTGATACGAAAAATATATTCCAATTTCTAATTAAGCTGGTAAATAAACTGGTGCAAATTTTTTTGTGGTTAATATTTTGGAGAAATGGATCCGCATGAAAACACATCACTTGACTGTAGATAATCATGTTTAGATTTTACTAGCCATTTAAACCGCGGGTTGTAATATTTTTTTTTTTTTAAATAACTAGCTATATAGATTGTTTCAATATATAATTTTGAACATAAGAAATTCAATGTATAAATTTGGAAAGCCTATACAAGTGTTTCATTAAATAAAGTGTTTCATTAAATAAATTACTAATCATTTATGTAAATAAATGAGAAATTTTTTTATTAATAATAATCAAAAGAGAAATTCATAAAATTAAGAGATGAATGTAAATTAAGATATTTAATTACATAAAATTATTCATGTGTTTAGTGAACTTGTTTATTAAAATCAATAAAAGATAAATTCACAACCTAAAAAACTCATGACTTAAAAGATAAGCACAAATGAAATTAACTAGATAAATTTATGCAAGGCCAAACACACCAGTAATTTTATTTAAAAATAAATATTTTTTATTTTAAAATAAATATTTTTTATTTTAAAAAATAAATTTCATTTGTATAGAACAAAAAAAACATCTAAATGAATTAGCATAACATTTTGAAAAATTAAACACAAACAAAACAACTTTAAAAACCTTATATTAAAAAATAACATGCAAAATTCGTGATCTGAAATATGAGACTGAGATAAATTTATAGAAAAAAATAAAGATAATTACAAAATCAATAGTAAAAAAAAATGCAAAGCAATAAAATTGTATGAAGCCGGATCTCTAAAAAATCAAATGTCTAAAGATGAAGTCAAGAAAAAAATTAATTACATTAAAGAATTTAAAAAATAAAGGTGAAAGAAACATTAATTAGAGGGCAACTAAAAATTTGATTTGATATGTACTCCATAGCGGGTTGTAATTTTTCTTTCTTGAAAAAAAAATCTTGAGTATACAAACTATTTTGATATGTTTTTTTACATAATATAAATTATAAGTGTAAATCAAAAAATTTATCTAAATATCTAATATTCATCTATGTAAATAAATAATTTTTTTTGTTAATAATAATAACTTAAAGAGAAACTAAAAAAATTAAGAGATTGATGTAGATCAAGATATTTGATCTCACAAAACGAGATATTTACCCGTTTGTGTTCACCAAATTAATTCATTAAAATCAATAAAAGATAAAACAATATGAAACAGAGTGAATATGTATGTATGTATGTATGTATGTACGGCCAAATATATAAGAAATATTATTTCAAAATAATTATTTTTTGTACAAAATAAAACCTATTTGTATAAAAAATAAAATAAAATAAAATAAACAATTTGCAAAAATTAAACACAACAAAACAATTTTTTTTTATATATATATAAAAAAACTTTTATCCAAAAACAGCTTGCAAAACCCGTTGTTCAGGTAATGAAATTGAGACAAATTGATAGAAAAAATATAAAGGTAACCATATATATTTTTTTTTAAATAGTGTAGAATGATAAAATCATAAAATATAAAGAGGAAAAAAAATTTCTAACTGTATTAACATTTAAAACTTCTAATTCATATTATTAAATTGAAAGCGTTACAAATGAAAAACCGTGAAGCCTAATCCTAAATAAATCAAACATCAAAGGATGCATCCAGAAAAAAAATTAACCACATAAAAAAAATTAATTAAAAAATAAGGGTGGAAACCAAAATAAAATATAAATTTAAGGGCATTTAAAAATTAAATTGTAGGGTTAAATTGAAAAACAAATAATAAAAAAAATAAAGGCTAAATTAAAAAGAAAAACATAAACTAATCTTTCTTTCTTAATAGATACATATACACTAACTGCTACCTGCTTTATGTCTGGTTTTTATTTCAATTCCAATGCAATCAAAATTTATTTATATGTTTTAAAAATGAACAAACTAATTTAATTATAAATTACCAAGTTTCATATAAAACTATTCAGAGTTAACATGTTCGTTTTCCTGCCTATGCCGCCTTCTTCTTCTTCTTCTTCTTCTAAGCACAGGCAGTATAGCATGTTTTTACCTTTCAATCGTTAAAATATGACGAAACCTTTTTTAATTCTCGTATATTTGTTCTATAGTTTCAAGTTGGAATAGTAGTCGAATTATACTTTATATGAATGAATGGGGAATTTTGTATTTTCCATTGAAGTCGCCCCAACTAAAACAATTTGTTTCAAGTTAATATTATTTGAGTCTCTACTGTCTTTTGCTTGTTTCATTTTCTGTAATCTATTTTGACGCCCACCCTCACCTTAATTATTAAATATACATAATATTACCTGCTGTTTCTCGATAAATAAATAAAAAAGCACCATCATATAATATCTAAATTAACAAGAATTCAGTTTCCCAAACCATATAAATCAATAATCTTAATTTTAATCAAACTCAATGAAAAGGGTAGAGGAAAATGGTTTTTTTTTCTATTACTGAATATACTGAAAATCGTAAAACTCACTCCAAAGCTTTATAATAAATGACTTCCAAGCAACAAAATAGCTTATAATTAATTAAGATTTATATCAATAATAATAAAAAAAAACAGTAATTGAAAAACCCATCATAAACAGTGTGGCTAAAAAGTATTTTCTTTTTCTATTTCCATGTCATCTTAATTATTTACTACTTTAAGATTCCATACTCCAAAGTACAGTAGATTGGGAAAAAACTCAAATAGCAACACTAGCCAGACATCATCTAAAGTTGTAGGTACAGCTGTAGTGTAATTAAGAAACCTATATATGGGATGTAGCTCAACTCAGGTATTAGGTTTGCTACTTGAAAATCACCTGCAAACCCTGGTTGAAATTTTAATAAAAAAATAATCTAAGTGATTATAAAATAGATTTAA